>Ga0209158_1000038_pt1 | contig 95022 bp, 86 predicted proteins | sample GraSoiAngelo_140_FD_185897 | JGI IMG/M metagenome (GOLD analysis project Ga0209158, IMG submission 185897) | Grasslands soil microbial communities from the Angelo Coastal Reserve, California, USA - 14_0929_12_30cm (SPAdes) (version 2) | ecosystem: Environmental > Terrestrial > Soil > Grasslands ...
CCCCGCCCTCGCCGCCGCCGCCCCCCCGCTGGAACTGGCTGCGCAGCTGTTGCAGCACGGCCTGCTCCGCCGGAGTCAGGGTCTGACCGCTCATGCGTTTTTGCAAGGCCGCCCGCACTTGCTCAGCCGTCACGCCCGGCGGCAGGGTGATCGTGCGACCGCTCGGTGTGGTAAACGTCGCTCCGCCATTGCCAGTCCCGGTGGCCTGCCGCTGCGCGCTGTCGCCGTGCGCCGCACTGTCTCCGGAGACCCGCGGGGCCGGCGGGCCGGCCGCGAGCTGTTGCAGCACCAGATCTGGGTCGAGGCCCAGCACGCTCGCCGCCGATGCGACGTCCCGCTGCGTGCGGAGCGCGGCGTTCGGCACCGCCAGCACGCCCTGGCGCTGCCCGGTGTGGATCTTGACTTGGGTGTTCATCCCCCGTTTCAGCAGGTGGCCGGGGTTGGGAATGTCGAGGAGCACCGGGAACATGGTGGCGTTCTGGACCACCTGCGCCTGCGGCTTGATCTTCACGACGTCGCCCGCGAATTGCCGGTCCGGAAACGCATCGACGGTGATCGTCGCCGGCATCCCGGTCTGGATCTTCCCGACGTCGGTCTCATTGACCAGCGCCGAGTCCTGGACGGTATCGAGGTTCGCGATCTTCATGATGACCGTGCCGCCACCGAGCGTCGGGCTCGAGATCACGGTGCCGAGCACCGCGTCGATCTCGAGGATGGTGCCGGTGATCGGCGCCCGGACTTGGGTGTCCTCCATCGCGTCCTTGGCGGTCTGGAGGTTCGCTGTGGCGGTGACGACGGCCGCCTGCGCGGTCGCGTAGGCGAGCTTGGATGCCTCGTAATCGGTTTCCGGGATCGCATTGCCGTGGTACAGGGCCTCGCTGCGCTTGAGCTGCGCGGTGGCGTTCTCGAGCAGCGCGTGGGCCTTGTCCAGGTTGGCCTGCGCCTGGGTCAGGTTGTCGCGCGGAATGCGGGGGTCGATCCTCGCGAGCAGCTGACCCTTCTGCACCTCATCCGCCGTCTGGACCGGCATGGCGATGATTTCGCCCCAGGCCTTCGATTTCACGATGAAGGTGAGCGACGGTTGGATCACGCCGTCGGCGACTGCCGCGACGATGATATCGCGCCGCACGACCGGGACCTTTTCGTACAAGGGCGCGGATTCGGCCTGCTTGCAGGCGGCGAAGCCGAGCGCCAGCGCCGCGGCCGCGGCGCTGCGCGGGTATCGTTTCACGTGGGCCGCTCCGTCCGCACGTCGCGCTCGATCAGCCCGTCGCGCAGGTGGATCTGTCGGCGCGCGTGGGCCGCGATGTCGTGCTCGTGCGTGACCAGGACGATCGTCTGGCCGCCGTCGTGCAGCTCCTCGAACAGGCGCATGATTTCCTCGCCCGTCGCCGAGTCGAGGTTCCCGGTCGGCTCGTCGGCGAGCAGGATCGAGGGCTCGTTCACGAGCGCGCGCGCGATCGCCACGCGCTGGCGCTGGCCGCCCGACAGCTCGTTGGGCCGGTGGCCCATGCGGTCCGCCAGCCCCACGCGCTCGAGCGCCCGTGCCGCCTGCGCCCGCCGGGCCTGCGCAGGCTTCCCGGCGTAGATGAGGGGCAACTCGACGTTGTGCAGCGCGTTCGCCCTGGGCAGCAGGTTGAACGTCTGGAAGACGAACCCGATCTCCTTGTTCCGGATGTGCGCCAGGTCGTCGTCCGACAAGTCGCTCACCTTCTGCCCGTTGAGCCAGTACTCTCCCGCCGTCGGCGTGTCGAGGCAGCCGATCAGGTTCATCAGCGTGGACTTCCCGGATCCCGACGGGCCCATGATCGCCACGAACTCGTTGCGGCGGATCTGGAAGTCGACCCCTCGGAGGGCGTGCACCACCTCGCCGCCCATGTCGTAGTCCCGGGTCAGCTTGTGCGTCAGGATGACGATGTCCGGCTGGGGCGTGTCGCCGGTCCGGAACGTCTCCGCCTGGGTGCTGGTCACAGGGCGTGTCCCACGATCGCCTCGAGCTGGGCGCGGGCGATGCGGTAGTTGTAGCGCGCCTGGACCTGGTTGACCTCGGCCTGGGTCAGATTCGCTTCGGCCGTGACCTCGTCCAGCTGCGTCCCCGCGCCCACCCGATAGCGCTCTTGCTGCACCCGCAACGCTTCGGTCGCCGCGGCCACGTTGGCGCCGGCGATCTCGATCTGCGCGTTCGCGGTGGTGAGGGCCGCAAGCTGCTGGGTGAGCTGGGCGTTCACCTGGCGGCGCGCGTCCGCAGCCTGGGCGGCGGCGATATCGCGCGCGACGCTCGCCGACACCTGGGACTGCTCGCGCTGGAACCCGTTGAACAGCGTCCAGGAGAACCCGAACCGCCAGGAGAACGTCTCGGGGTAGTTGCCGAACAGGGGCAGTTCGGGGGATCCCACGCCGGTCCGGTTGGTGTTGTAGGAGATCGCGACGGACGGCCAGTACTGCGAGCGGGCACTCCACACCTGGGCGCCCGCCGCGCGCACCTGTGCCTCGGCTTGATTCACGAGCGGCGCCGACTGGAGCGCCGACGCGCGCACCGCGATCGTGTCGGGGAGCGGCGGCAAGGTGGTGTCGGGCACCGCCCGGACCAGCTGGTCCACACCGATCTGCCGGCCGAGCGCGGCCTGAGCCGTGGCGAGGTTGGCCTGCGCCTGGAGCAACGTGAGCCGGGCGGTGCCCAGGTCCACGGTGGACGTGAGCGTGTCGGAGCGGGTAGCAGCCCCGGCCTGGAACTTGTTGACCGAGATCTGGAGCTGTTGCCGGGCGCGTTGCACCTGCGCCTGCCCCACGCGCACCAGCTCCTCGTCTGCCAGCGCCCCGAAAAACGCCTGCTGGGTCGCGAGCGTGGTCTGGTAGCGCTGGTTCACGAGCCCCGCGGCTGCGGCGTCCTGGGTCGCCGACGAGGCGCGCAGGTTGGCGAACCGGCTGAAGCCATCGAACAGGACGAGGCTCGCGGACAAACCGCCACCGTAGGTGTAGACGGGCGGCAGCTGCTGGGTGCTGTTCGGATCGAACCGGAACTGATTGCTGCGCGAGGCCGAGGCGCTGGTGCTCACGGTCGGCAGAAAGGCCCCCCACGCGCTGCGCTCGCCGGCGCCCGCGTTGCGCGCGGCGCCGCGCGCCTGGACCATAGCCGGCTGCACGTCGAGCGAGCGCCGGATCGCCTCGGCCAGCGTCACCTCGAGCGGTTGCTGTCCCTGGGCCGCCGCCGCGCCAGGCGCGAGCAAGACGATCGTCGCCAGGGCGGCGACCGGGTGGAGCCGGACTGACGTCATTGCCTCTTCCCGCTCGAGTCGGTCTTCTCCCTCTGATGCCGATGCCGGGCCATATGGTCGCGGTACTTCGCCTGCTGGCCCGGCGAGAGGTGCACCACGACCTCCGAGTCCATCTCCGCCCGCAGGGCGTCGAAGCGCGGTCGTACCGTGTCCCACGCCGCGGCCATGCGGGTCCAGTGTCGCTGCAGGATGGCGTGGACGGAGTCGCGCTGCACGGGCGTCAGCGCCAGCTCGTCGGTCAGCTCGGCCACGAGCCGGTCGACTCCCCGGCCGCGCTCGGGCGCGCCGCCGTAGGCGGAGCGGACCCACAGAGCTCGGCCGCCCACACCGACCACGATCCCCGCGATGAACGTTGCGACGAGCAGCAGGGTTGCCCACGTGGTAGAACGGTTCAGCATCACGCAACTTCCTTTCTAGTTGCCCAGCACCGAGGCCAGCACTACCTCGACGACCGGCGTCCGCGGCGCGATGAGCGCTTCCGCGACCGACGGGCGCGCGGGCGCCGCCGTCGCGCGGCCCACGAGATACCCCGCCGCCAGCGAGAAGACCACCGCCGCGGCCACCCCCACGCGGGCCCAGCGGGCGAGCACCCTGTCCCAGGAGCCGGTGCCGCGCAGGTCGTCGACCCGCGCCAGCAGTCGCGCCACGAACGCGGTGTGACTTCCCTCCGCCGGCTCGAGCGCCTGCCGCAGCGCGGCGCCCAGCGCCGGATCGGGCCGGTGATCGAACGGCAGCGGTTCTCGGGTCATTCCTGCTCCTTCCAGTCTGCCAACAGTACGCGCAGCCGACGGCGCGCGTGGAACACTTCCGAGCGCACGGTCCCCTCGGGGATGCCGAGGATGGCTGCGATCTCGGCGTGGGAGTAGCCTTCCACGTCGAACAGCACGACCGCCATGCGACGCCGATGCGACAGCTCGGCGAGCGCGGTCCGCAGTCGCTCGGACAAGGCGCGCTGCTCGGTGGTCGCATCGGGGCGGGCACCACCCGCGACGAGCGCGGGATCGAGCGGCTCGACCCGGCGCACCTTGCGGCGCCGCCGCCGATCGGTCGCCGCGTTCGCGACGATGCGCAACAGCCACGGCCCGAACGGTCGGCGGGGATCGTACTGATCGAGCTTCACGAGCGCCGACAGCAGCGCGTCTTGCGCCGCGTCGTCGGCGTCGTCCGGATCTCCCAGGACGGCGCGCGCCACGCGTCGCGCGACCCCGGCATATCGCTCCGCGAGCACCCCGAACGCCGTCCGGTCCCCGGCGCGGACCCGCGCGACGAGCGCGGCCTCGTCCTGACCGGGTATACGCGCGGCGGGCTGCGGGGGTTGGGACTCAGGTTTCATCGGGGCCTTCCCGCGAGCGGCGCCGCCGCTCCACGGCGTACAGGGCGAAGCAGAAGGCGAGCCCGAACGTGCCTGCCGCGAGCGTGATGCTCATCACCCGGGGGAAGAGCAGCAGCAGCGTCCCGATCCCTGTGAGGGTCAGCGCCGCCGTGCCCGCGATCGCCCGCCGCAGTCCGCCCGCCACGCGTCGCAGTGCAACCACCGCGACCGCGCCCAGCTCGTACCCCGAGCGCTTGTGCGCCGGATCCGGCGGCTCGGGCTCGGCCGGCGCGCCGACGAGGCGGGGCGGGAGACTGAGGCGGCGGGGCTGCAGCACGATTTCCTGGCTCGACGCCAGGTCACGCCGAAACTGCGCCGCGAGCTCCTCGGCTAGCTGCTCGCACTCGGCCACCAGGTCGAGCTCGTAGTTCGTGAGCAGGCTCGAGACATTGAGGTTGGTCGAGCCGACGCGCGCCCAGCGGCGGTCGACGACCATCGTCTTGGCGTGGACCATCGGGCCCTGATACTCGAAGATGCGCACCCCCGCCCGCAACAGCTCGCGGTAGCCCACGCGTGTGAAGCTGCGCAGCACCGGGAGGTCGCTGGTGCCCGGGACGAGGAGGCGCACGTCGACGCCGCCTCGGGCGGCGTCGAGCAGACTGGCGTACAGCGGCGCCGGCGCGACGAGGTAGGCGTCGGTGATCCACAGGCGCTCGGCCGCGCTCGCCGCCAGCAGCTCCACGGCGCGATACACGCGGGCACGTCGCGGCGCTCCTTCCACCACGCGGACGGTGGAGTTGCCACACACCGGCGGGTCGGCCGCGAGCTCGTCGGACGAGAGCGACCCGCCGGCGCGACTCCAGATCCGGGCGAACGCCCGATCCAACGCGGCCGCCGCGGGACCCCCCACCCGGACCATGGTATCGCGCCAGGGGCGGCGGCGGCGCTCGGGATCCCCCGCCCACTCGTCGCCGATGCACAGCCCCCCGACCATAGCATGCGTGCCATCGGTCACGAGCAGCTTACGGTGGTCGCGCTGGATGATGCGAAACGGGAGCCGCGAGAGAATCGGGTGAAACGCGCGTACCTCCGCTCCCGCCTGCCGCAGACCGCGCCAGTAGCGTCCCGACGTCCCGAGGGAGCCGAGCGCGTCGTACAGCACGCGGACCGATACGCCGGCCCGCGCGCGCTCGGCGAGCGCCGCGGCGAAGCGGCGCCCGGTACGGTCGTCTCGAATGATGTAGTTCTCGAAATGCACCCAGCGGCTGGCCCGGGCGATGAGCTCGAGCATCAGGTCGAGCGCGCGCGGACTGTCGGGGTGATGCTCGAGCCGGTTGCCCCCGATCGCGCGGGCCCCCGCCGCGCGGTCGATCGCGAGGCCGAGGGCATCGGGGGCGTGCCCGCTCACGGGGCGGCTGGGCGCCCGGGGTGACGCCCTCACCCCACCGGCACCACCGGCGGCGCCCCGGTCCCACCCCCGAGCCCGAGGGCGCGCTCGACGGGACGGAGCGCCTGGATCAGGAACGCGATGTGCTCGTCGAGCGGTACGCCCAGCTCCTCCGCGCCCTGGCGCACCTCGTCGCGATTCACGCCGCGCGCGAACCCCTTGTCCTTGAGCTTCTTCTTCACCGACGCCACCTCCAGGTCGGCGAAGCTGCGCGAGGGCCGCACCAGGGCGCACGCCACCAGAAATCCGCACAGCTCGTCCACTGCAAACAGCGTCTTCGCGAGCGGCGTGTCGCGCGGCACGCCCGAATACGTTGCGTGACCGAGGATCGCGCGGCACAGCGCGTCGGGGAGGCCCCGCTCCCGCAGCAACCGCACGCCCCAAGCGGGATGGCCTTCGGTCGCAGAGTGCTCGTTGTTGGGGAACTTCTCATAGTCGAAATCGTGCAGCAGGCCCACGATGCCCCACGTATCCGGGTCCTCCCCATACCGGGGCGCAGACGCGCGCATCGCCGCTTCCACGGCGAGCATGTGCTGGCGGAGGGAGGGAGAGGCCGTATGCTCTTGCAGGAGCTGCAGTGCTTCGTCGCGCGTCACGTCAACCTGGAGCCCGGTTCGAGTTCCACATTCCACCGCTCGGCCCACAGCTCGGCCATGAGGATGGGCCAGAGCTTGCGGGCGTTGTTGCGCGTCCGGGCGCGGTGCTCGGCGAGCAAACGCGCCGTCGGGGCGGCCGGATACAGCCGGGGCGCGGCGAGATACCGATCGGCCAGCGGCGCGAGCCCCGCATTGAGCCACCGCGCCACGGGCACTGACAACCCCCGCTTGCGCCGCCGGATCACGTCGCCCGGCACCAGCCCGCGCGCCGCTTCCTTTAATATCGCCTTGGTGGTGAGACCCCGCACCTTCATGTCGGCCGGCGCGGGCAGGACGAGCTCCAGCACGGCACGGTCCAGGTAGGGCGCGCGCGCTTCGATCGAGGCGAGCATCGTGCCGCGGTCCACCTTGACGAGCAGGTTATCCGGCAGATACGAGAGGAAATCGAGCCACAACAGGCGGTTGAGGGACGGGTCCGCGGGAAATCTGTCCAGCACGCCGGTCGCCCAGGCAAGCGTCCGAGGATCCGGCCCGAGCGCGCCGAACCACGTCAGGTGACGCTCGACGAGCGGCAACTCCGCGGCCGCGACCAACTGCTTGAGCAGGAATTCGGTCGTGACCTTCCCCGTTGAGGTGGGCAGGCGGTTCACGAGCCAGCGCAGCACGGCTCGCCCCGGGGTGCGGCGGAACAGCCCCGCCGCCTTGTGCCCCAGGTACGTCGGGTAGCCCCCGAACAGCTCGTCCGCCCCCTCGCCTGACAGAACGACCTTCACGTGCTCCCGTGCCGCTAGGGCGAGCAGGTACGTCGGCAGGATCGCCGGGTCGCCCACCGGCTCGGCGAGCGCGCGCGTGACCGTCGTGAAGGCGCGGTCCAGGGCCGGCTGGTCGGCGGTGACGACGTGATGTTTCGTGCGAATGTGGTGCGTCACCGCCTCGGCGTAGGGGCTCTCGTCGTACCCGGGCTCGACGAACCGCACGGAGTAGGTGTGGATCTGCTCGCCGGGCATCACGCGGGCGGCGGCGGCGGCGAGCAATGACGAGTCGAGCCCGCCGCTGGTGAACACGCCGACTGGAACGTCGGACATGAGCTCGCGCTCGACCGCCTGCAACAGCGCGGTGCGCAGCGTGGCCGGGGCATCGAGGCGCGACGGGCGCGCCGCCACCGCCGCCGCATCCCAGTAGCTGCGCTCGGTCACGCCTCCCTCCTGCGCGATCAGCACGTGTGCGGGCTCGAGCTTTGCGATCCCAGCGAACATCGTGTGGGGGGCGGGGACGTAGCCGAGCGCGGCGTACAGCGCCGCCGCCGCAGGGTTCACACGCCGGGGCTGGTCGGGAAAGACGAGGAGCGCTTGAATCTCCGAGGCGAAGCGGAGCTCTCCCCCCACCTGCGACCAGAACAGCGGCTTCTCGCCTGCGCGGTCGCGCGCCAGCACGAGGCGCCGCCGCTGGTCGTCCCACACCGCGAGCCCGAACATTCCCTCGAGCCGTCCCACGCCATCCGGCCCGAGGCGCTCGTACAACGGTACGATCGTCTCGATGTCACCGGTGGAGCGGAACGGATATCCCCCTTGCGCGAACTCGCGGCGCAGCTCGGGCGCGTTGTAGATCTCGCCGTTGCACACCATCCATACGGCGCGGTCGGGGCTCACAAACGGCTGGTCGCCGGTGGTCAAGTCCATGATCGCGAGGCGGCGCGCGCCGATCCGGGCGCGCTCGTGGCCGACGATCTGCTCGCCGTCGGGTCCGCGGTGCGCGAGCGCGGCCGCCATGGCGCCGATGCAGCCGGGATGACGCAGCGGCCGCCCGGCGAGCGAGACGGCACCGAAGATGCCGCACACTACGGCACTCCCCTCCCGCCCCGCCGTGGAGGTTGGGGAGATTGCGGATGTTGGGTCGGTCGGCACGGACCGTAGGCGGCGTAATGTCCGTCGAGCGCGAGGAGCGGGAGCGCGGCTGCGAGGACTTGGCGTGCGTCGCGATTCGCCGCGGTCGCGACGAATACCGTAGGAACTGGGCAGCGAGCGAGCGCTTCGCGCCAATACCCTTCCGGCAGCAGCGGGGAACTCGGCACGTCGCGGTAACGGTCCTGGTAATCGGCGATGTAATTGCTGGTCAGCTCGATCCCCGTCGCCGTCGCGACCGCGACCGGCCGTCCGAGGTAGAAGGGCAGCGAGGGCGGGTAGGCGAGGATGCCCAGGACCGCCGTGGTGCCGGCCGACGCGCTCCCGTGACCGAGCGCGGCCGCCGTGGCGCGGGCCAGGGCAGCGGCGGAGCGGTCGTCGCCGACGGCGGCGAGCAGGCGGCCGCTCACGAGCGGGATCGCCATCACGACCATGGCGTAGCCCGCGATCACCGCACGCGGTCGGCGAACCAGGGCGCCGGCCGCCACGCACGCGGCGGACACGAAGAGCACGACGCCGAGGGCAAGCGCCGTCGGCGGGATCGCCGCCTTCTCGGCCGGCGTCAGATCGATCGGCGCCGGGAGCCAGTGCGTGAGGGCGACGAGCGCCGCCCCCGCCAGCATCGCGACGACGGGATACGTGCGCCCACCCTGGCCTGCGCCCCCGAGGCCGGCAGGGAGGGGGGGGGTCACCAGGTTGCGCACGGCGGCGAGTGCGAACGCCGGCATCAGCGGCAGCACGTACTGCGGGAGCTTGGAGTGGTTGAGGGTGAAGAAGACGAGGGGAATAATTATCCAGCTCGCGAGCAGGAGGGGCTCGCGCGCGACGGGCGCTCCGCGGGCGCGCCACGTGGCGCGCCAGCCGCGCGCGCGCGCCAGCGCCGGCACGATCCATGGGAACGCGGCTACCGGGACGATAGGGAAGTAGTACCAGAACGGGGCGGTGCGGTGGAACGTGCCGGTCGCCACGCGCTGGAGCGTCTCGCGCACGACCACGTAGTACGGGAACGCCGGGATGCGGATCGAGACCGCGATGAACCATGGCAGGGCGATCAGCGCGAACACCCCAAGCGCCCGCCATGAGAACAGCCGACGCACCGGCAGCCCGGTGGCGAGTGCGTGCGGGATCATCACGAGCAGCGGGAGCGCGATCGCGAGCGGACCCTTCGTCAGCGCGCCAACCGCCATCGCCGCCCAGGCGGGGACGGGACGCTCCTCGAAGAGCCACAGGATGGCGGCGGTGGTGCAGAGCGTCAGCGTGCTGTCGAAGATCGCCGTGCGCGCGTACACCAGCGGGAGCAGGGTGGTGGCGTAGGCGATCCCGGCGAGCCAGCCGGCGTCGGGGCCCCAGCGGCGCCGCGCGAAGCCGACGAGGAGGCCGATGGTCGCGAGCGTCGCCACGTAGGCGGGCAGGCGCGCCGCGCGCTCCGTCGGTCCGAGCAGCTCCATCAACGCGGCGGCGGCGGCGAAGTAGACGATCGGCTTGTCGAGATAGGGAAGCCCATCGAGGTGCGGCACCAAGTAGTCGTTGGTGTGCGCCATCTCGCGTGCCACTTCCGCGTTGCGGCCCTCGTCGGGATCGAGCAGGCGGTAACCGTCCAAGTTCCAGCCGAGCGCGACCGCCGCGAGGAAGAGGAGCAGCCGCAGGCCCGGGTACGGTCGGCTCGTCGGCGGTGCCGCGCTCAATGCAACTGCGATCCGCCGGCCGGCTGCGCGGGCAGTTGAGACACCGTCACCGGCACGGCGGCCTTCCGCTCTCCGTCCACGGTGATCTCGAAGCGATACGGCCCGGCGTGCGGAAACGGGACGTCGAAGACCAGGATGGCCCCGGCTTCGATGTCGGTCACGCCCGCCGGGGGTTCGGCGAAGGTGACGTTGCCGGTGCCGCCGAGGATTTCCGTGTCCTGCTCGTCGAGCAGGCGGATCTGCACGTGATGCTCGCCGACCTCGGTGCGCTTCCCCTTGAGACGCAGCACGAGGTGCAGCCGCGGGTGCATGGCGGGAAACTGCTGCACCCAGATGTGCTGGAAGATCCCCAGAACGGAGAGCTTGCCCGCCTGATCGACGAGCGCATAGTCCGCGATGACGGCGAAGTCGAGGTACAAATGCTACTTCTTGGCGAACGAAACGGACGCCCGCGTGTTCTCCCACTCGAGCTGCAACGCGCCGCCCCGGCCGTCGCGGCGCGGCGCGATCGCGATCGTGAACTGCTCGACCGGGTGCGGCAGTCGCTCGACCGTCATGTCGACCCGCGCGAAGTCGTATTGCGCGTCATACTGCGTGCCCCACTGCCCCGTGTTGCGGTTGAGGATCAGCTGCCAGCGGTCGGGGGAGGGGATCGTCCAGAGGCTGTACTTGCCCGCCGGGACGGTCGTGCCGGCGACCAGCAGGTCGGCGCTGGTCTCCAACACCGTGGCCGCGTTCGCTCCGGTGCGCCAGACCTTGTTCCACGGCACCGCGTTGCCGAAAATGACTCGGCCCCGCATCGAGGGCCGGCTGTAGCGCACCGCGAGCGCCGCGCCCGCCACGCTCGTCCGCACCGAATCGGCGGGGGAGAGCGGGCCGAGCGAGCGCGGCGCGAACGACTTCCCGAGTGCGGCGAAGTCCAGCGCGCCGCGTACGCGCTCGACGGTTACCTGCATCGTGGTGCCCAGCCCGGAGAGCCCCAGCAGCGTGCCGCGCTCGTCCACGCGCGCGCGCAGCAGGCCGATGGTTCCGAGCAGGATCGTCATCGAGTCATGGCCGATCGGGTCCAGCGTCACGGTCCAGGGCTCGGTGTTGCCGAGCGGCAGCAGGGTCGTCGTGTAGCTGGCGCCGCCCGCCGCGCGCGCCCGCCGCGCGATCTCCTCCAGCAGGGCATAGTTCTGGAAATACCACGGCAGGGTGCCCGGTGGGACCTTCACACGCTGGTGCAGTGTGGAGTCGCCGTCCGGCAGCGTCGAAATCGCGGTGTCACCGGCGAACTCGACCGTGGCCTTGGTCTCGCCGGGGCCGGGCGCGCCCGAGACATTGTGTTCGACCAATTCAAAGCGCTCGACCGCGCCGCCCGGGCCGAACGTCGCCGTGTAAATGCGGTGCACCGTGCTCGGCGCGCGAGCGACCTGCTCGCCTTCGAGCCGAGCGGCGGTGCGGGAGTACCGCTCGAGCGCCACCGTGTCACGTCCCAAGCGCACGATGAAGGCGCCCCGCTCCGGTAGGTTGCCGGCGAGTGGGCGGTTGGCGAAAGCGCGGGCGATGGCGGCGACGTCCACCGCGGCGACGCGCTCCACGGTGATGCGCTCCGTCGGAGCGGTGCTTCGCGCGCCGAGGATGTTTCCCGTCGAGTCCGCACGGATGCGCAGCGGGCCGCCGTCCCCGATCGCGACCACGAGCGAGTCGCCGCTGCCGCGCGCGACGGTGGCGGCGACGGGGGCGAGGCTCGAGAGGGAGAGGAGCGGCGCCACGTACGGGTCGCGACGCGAGGCGGCGGCCTGCCGCGTCACGAGCTCGAGCAGGGCGTAGGAATGGCTGACGAACGGCATGGCCCCGCCCGGTATGAACAACCGCTCCGAGCGGCTCGAGTCGCCGATCACGAGCTCGATGATCGCCGTGTCGCCCACGAAGTCCACCCGCAACGTCTGCGGGGGCGCGGCGGGGTCGGCCGCCCGGCGGCCGGCGAGTTCGTAACGCACCACGCCCCCGCGGCGGTCGAGCGCGGCGGTGAAATGGCGAACGGTCGTGACCCGGGCGGACCGCAGCATCTGATCGCCCTCGAGCGCCGTGGCGCTGCGGCGGTATTGCTCCACGAGCAGGGTATCCGTGCCACGCCGCACGATGAACGCGCCGCCCTGGGCGGCGAGCGCCGGGGCCACGAGCAGCGCCCCGAGTACGGCGGCGCACGAGACGCGACTCCGTGGAATCATGTGACTCGAATCGACTTCACTTCGTCGTTCTGCGCAATCGCGTTCACGACGTCCATGCCCTTGGTGACCTGTCCGAACACGGTGTGGACGCCGTCCAGATGGCGTTGCGGGGAGTGACAGATGAAGAACTGGCTGCCGCCGGTGTCTTTGCCGGCGTGGGCCATGGAGAGCGTGCCGGCCACGTGCTTGTGGACGTTCTTCTGGGTCTCGCATTTGATCGTGTAGCCCGGTCCACCGCTGCCGACGCGCCCCTTGCCGGTCTTGGAGTAGGGGTCGCCGCCCTGGATCATGAAGTTCGGGATCACGCGGTGGAACTTGGTGCCGTCGTAGAAGCCCGAGCTCGCCAGCTTCACGAAGTTGGCGACCGTGTCCGGCACCTCGTCGGCGAACAGCTCCACCTCGATGGTGCCCCGCGCGGTCTCGACGATCGCTTTCTTGCTCGGCATCGGGTCTCCTAGGCTAGGTGAGCAGCGGTTTCAGGTCGGCGGCGGTCGCGACGGGGAGGGAGCACGTCGTGCCCACGCACACCGTGGCGGCTGGCCGCTCCGCGGTCTTCCGGATCACGACCTTGCGGGGCCGGTACGTCTGGAGCGCGAGGAGGTGCATGGCGCACGCGGGTCCCTCGCCGCGCGGGCCGGCCACCTCGATGCGGGTGACGGGGCTGAGCGCCCAATCGACGGCGCGGAGCAGCGTGGCGCCGTACAGCGAGAGCTGGGCCGCCCCGCCCGCGAACGTCGCGAGCTGGCGGTCGAGCAGCCGGCGCCACTCCGGGTCGTCGGTGATCGCCGCCGCCCGGGCCAGCACGAGGGCGGCGACGCCGTTGGCCGAGGGAGTCGGGGCGTCCTGAATCGGCTTGGCGGGGGTCGCCAGGTACGCGGCGCCGGCGCGATCGCGCGCCAAGTCCGAGAACCCGCCGTCCGCTTCGTCCCAGTGGACGCGTAGGCAATGCCGTACGACCGCGAGCGCGCGGGTGAGCCAGGCCTCGTCGCCGGTCACCTCGTAGGCGTCGAGGAACGCCGCCGCCGCCTGGATGTTGTCGTCCAGCAGGCCGTGCGGCTCGGTCCGGCCGATCACGTGGGCCATGCCGCGCGCGTCGTCCCACGCTTCGGCCCAGATGCGGCTCAGCACCTTCAAGGCGAGCGCGTTGCATTCCGGGCGGTCCAGCACGGCGCCAGCGTGCAGGAACGCCGCGGCCATCATCGCGTTCCAATTCACATACGGGGTCGTGTCGACGTACGGCGCCTTGCGCTGGGCACGGGCCGTCTTGAGCCGGCCGATGGCAGCCTTGAGTGTCTGCCACTCGGCAGCATCCGCCGGATCCGTTTTCCACCACAGCACGTTCTTCTCGTGATCGTGGTGCATCTCGCCTGGCACTGCGACGTCGTATACGCGACGTATCACGTCATACGCCGTTTCGTCATGCAACGCCTCTCGCAGCTCATCCGGCGTCCAGGTCCAGTAGTCGCCGTCGTCGCCGAACGCGATGTCCGCGTCCTGAGACGTGTAAAACGCGCCGCGTGCGGGGTCCGAGAGCGTCTCCAGCACCCACGTCACGGTGCCCTGCGCCACCTCGGCGAAGAGCGTCGTGCCATAGGCGGCGTACGCGTTCAGGTACGAGCGCAGCAGCTCCGAGTTGTCGTACGCCATCTTCTCGAAGTGGGGCACGATCCAGCGCTCATCCACCGCGTAGCGGTGGAAGCCGCCGCCCACGTGATCGCGGATGCCCCCCTTTGCCATCCCGGTCAGGGTCTTCTCGACCACCTCGCGGGTCCAGGCCTCGTGGGTGTCGTGCCAGCGGGCCAGCAGGAAATCGCACCCCGCCGGGTGCGGGAACTTGGGCGCCGTCCCGAAGCCGCCGTAGCGGATATCGAACAGGCGCGCCATCTGGCCCGCCGCGTCGGCGAGGATCGCCGGGGTGACCTGTCCGGCCTTGGCCTCGTTCAGCGATTCGGTGACGTGCTGCCGGATCGCCTTGGCGTTCTTGGCCACGCGTGCCCGGTCGCCCTGGTACAGCTCCGCGACTTGCTTCAAAACGGAAATGAAGCCGGGACGCCCGAACTGGTTGTCCTCGGGCGGAAAGTACGTGCCGCCGAAGAACACCTCCCCTGCGGGCGTGAGGAACGCCGTGAGCGGCCAGCCGCCCTGCCCGGTGAGCGCCTGCACGGCGCGCTGGTAGCGGGAGTCCACATCGGGCCGCTCGTCGCGATCGACCTTCACGCACACGAAATCGCGATTCAGCAGCTCGGCCACCTCAGGATCCTCGTACGACTCGCCGTCCATCACGTGACACCAGTGGCACCACACCGCGCCGATGTCCAGCAGGATCGGCTTGTCCTCGACGCGCGCCCGCTCGAGCGCCGCCTCGCCCCAGGGATGCCAGTGCACCGGCTGGTGGGCGGCGGACTTCAAGTAGGCGGACGGCTCGGTGGCGAGGAGGTTCGGCATTACAGGAAATCTACACCCGCGAGCTCGGGCACCACCGGTTCACCACGCACTGCTCACACTTCGGCCGCCGCGCGATGCAGACCTTGCGCCCGTGCTGAATCAGCGTGTGTGAGAACCAGGTCCACTGGTCGCGCGGCACGAGGGCCATCAGATCGCGCTCGATTTTCACGGGATCCCGCTCCCGCGTGAGGCCGTGCAGTGTGGTCAGGCGCTGCACGTGGGTGTCCACCACGACGCCCTCGTTCTTGCCGAACGCCGTGCCGAGCACGACGTTCGCGGTCTTGCGGCCAACCCCGGGGAGCTCCACCAGCTCCTCCATGGTGGCCGGCACGGCGCCGCCGTGCCGCTCCACCAGCGCCTGCGCCATGCCGAGGATCGATTTCGTCTTGTTGCGAAAGAACCCGGTGCTGTGGATCTCTTGCTCGAACACCCGGGGGTCGGCGGCGGCGTAATCCCGCGCCGTCCGGTACTTCGTGAACAGGGCGGGGGTCACGATGTTCACACGCGCGTCGGTGGACTGCGCCGACAGGATTGTGGCGACGAGCAGCTCCAGGGGATTGTGGTGGTGGAGCGCGCATGTCGCGTCGGGGTAGGCTTGCTCGAGGCTCGCGATGATCTGCGTGAGCCGCGCCCGCAGCTGGGCGGGGGTCTCGGGTGCCCGGCGCCGCTTGGTCCGTGGCTTCGTCGGCATGCGTGCGCTGAAGCTAACGGCTCAGCGGTGGGGCAGGAATCCATCCAGCGCCCGCACGAAGTCCTCCGTCGCTTCCACGTGGGGGGCGTGACCGGTCGCCAGCTCGATCACTCCCGTGTCGAGCAGGGCGGCGGTCTCACGGGCTGATTCGAGCGGCAGGGGATCGTAGATCCCGTGGATGACTAGAGCCCGCGGGGCCTTGCCCTTGGGAAAGGTGCTGCGGAGCCGGTCCCGCAGGTCGTAGTTGCCGAGGCTGTGCCACACTGCCTGCTGGGTCCGGGCCGTGACGCGGAACGGCGTCAACTCCTTCGCGCGGCTCGGGTCCTTGAAGTACCCCGCGACCGATAGCGCGAACGCGAGGCGGCGATACTTTTCGGGATCACGCTGGGCCAGTCCGGAGGCGGAGAGCTCGGCCCGCGCCCGCACGATGCGCCGGTCGGCCAGGCGGGCCGAGAGCCGGCGCTCGAACTCCTCGCGCCACCGCGCCGTCAGCGGCGCCGGAGCGACGAGCGCCAGCCGCCCCACCCGATCGGGGTGCTCCAGGGCGTACAAGACGGCGAGCAGGCCGCCCCAGGAATAGCCCAGCAGGCTGAGGCGGTCGATGGCCCAGTGCTTGCGGAGCGCGTCCAAGTCGGCGACGTGCTCCTGCCAGCCGACCGGCACGTCGCGGGCGACGGGTGACCGCCCGCCGCCGCGTTGGTCATAGAAGAGCAGGGCGCGACCGTGCGCCAGCCGATCGTACTGGGGCAGGAGGTACGCGAAGTCTGCGCCCGGCCCGCCATGCAGTACGACGACCGGTGGGCCGGTTCCCACGCGCCGAGTGTGGAGGCGGACGCCGCCCAGGTCCACCAACGCGTCGACCGCTTCGCCGTGCTCGGTGCCGGTCATGGGGTCACAAGTTACACGGTCATGAAGCCACTTCGCCTTCCGCCGGTCCTGACGGCGCCGGGGATCCGGCGACTCGGGCTCGCCGACGTCGCGATCCTGTGCCTCGTGGGCGGGGCGATCGCGGCGCTGATCGCGTTCGCGCGCGAGTTCGAGGCGCCGCTCCGGCAGGCGGTGCAGATCGACCTGCGCCCCACCGCGCTCCCGCGATACACCCTGTACTCGCTCGCCCGCGGCGTGATCGCGCTCGCGATCTCGTATCTCTTCGCGCTCGGCTTCGGCTGGGCGGCGGCCAAGTCGCGCGCCGCCGAGCGCGTGCTGCTGCCGATGCTCGACATCCTCCAGAGCATTCCCGTGCTCGGGTTCCTGCCCGGCCTAGTGCTGGGGCTGATGTCGCTCTTCCCCACGCGCAACATCGGCCTCGAGCTCGCGGCGATCCTGATGATCTTCACGGCGCAGGCATGGAATCTGGCGTTCTCCTTCTATAATTCGCTGAAGACGCTTCCCGACCCGCTGCGTGATGCATGCAAAGTCGCGGGGTGGCGGCCCTCGAGGAGGTTCTGGCAGCTCGAGGTGCCGGCGGCGGCGCAGGGCCTGGTGTGGAACGGGATGCTCTCGATGGCCGGCGGCTGGTTCTTCCTCATGGTCAACGAAGCGTTCCGCCTCGGGGACCGCGATTTCCGTCTCCCGGGCGTCGGCTCCTACATGAGTGTGGCGCTCGATCGGGGAAACGTCCCGGCGATGGCGCTCGCCATCCTCGCCATGGTGACGATGATCGTGTGCGTGGACCAGCTGCTGTGGCGACCGCTCGTGGTGTGGGTGGAGAAGTTCCGGCTGGACGAAACGGCGGGGGGAGAGGGGGGGCCGCCGGCGACCTCGTGGGTGCTCGAGTTCCTGCGGCACGCGCGCCTGCCGCGGCGCGCGGCCCAGCTGCGGCGGCGCGCCTATCGCACGGCGCGTCGGGCGGCGCGGCCGTTCGAGCGGCCGCTCGCGCTCGCCGGGCCTGTGATCCTGCGCGCGCCGCGCTTCGCGCTCGCGCACCCGGTGGCGCGGCTGATCGGCGCATCTCTCCTCGGCGCCGGGATCGCAGTGGCGGCGCTCGCCGGAGTCTGGCAGCTCTGGCTGCTGTTGCGCCACCTTGGCGTGCGCGATTGGGGGACACTGGTCGGGTCGGCGGCCCTCACGTTCACGCGGGTGATGGCTGCCGTGCTCGTGTCCACCGCATGGGCGGTGCCGACCGGCGTAGTGATCGGTCGCTCGCCCCGCCTCGCGCGGCTGCTGCAGCCCGTGATCCAAGTGGTCGCGTCGTTCCCGGCGCCCATGTTGTTCCCGCTCGTCGTCCTCTTGTTCGAGCGCGCCGGCGTGGGGCTGGGACTCGGCGCCGTCGCCTTGATGGTGCTCGCGGGACAGTGGTACATCCTGTTCAACGTCATCTCGGCGGTGGCCGCGATCCCGGAACAGCTCAAAGACGCGGCCAATGCGTTTCAGCTGCCGCGGCTCGCCCGCTGGCGCTCGCTGTACCTTCCCGCGGCGTTCCCGGCGCTCGTGACGGGCTGGGTCACGGCGGCGGGAGGCGCATGGAACGGCTCGATCGTCGCGGAATACATGGAGGCGGGGGGGACGCTGCGCACCACGCCGGGACTCGGGAGCCTGATCAGTGACGCCACGGCGCATGCCAACTTTCCGTTGCTCGCGGGCGGGATCGTGCTGATGAGCCTGATCGTGGTCGGTTGGAACCGCTTCGTTTGGCGCGCACTCGCCGGCTGGGCCCAGACGCGGTTCGGGATGGCGCAATGACGCCGGGCCAGGTGCTGCTCGAGGCGCGGCACGCGACGCAGCGGTTCCGGCTGCCGAACGGACAGGTGCTCGAGGCGCTGCGCGACGTGTCGCTCAGCGTGTGCGAGCACGAGGTGGTGGCGTTGGTCGGCCCGTCGGGGTGCGGCAAGAGCACCCTGCTGCGCCTGTTCGCGGGCCTGGCGCGCCCGGCGGAGGGGACAGTCGAGTACCGCGGGCGCCCGCTCGACGGAGTGCTCGGCGCCGCCGCGATGGTGTTCCAATCGTTCGCGCTGCTTCCCTGGTTCACCGTGACGGAGAACGTGGGCATGGGCCTCGAAGCGCGCGGCGTGGGCGGCGCGGCGCGCCGGGACGCGGTGGCTCGCGCCATCAATCTGGTCGGGCTCGATGGGTTCGAGCAGGCGTACCCGAAGGAGCTGTCGGGCGGGATGAAGCAGCGCGTGGGGTTCGCGCGGGCACTCGCCGTGGCGCCCGAGATCCTGCTCATGGACGAGCCGTTCGGGTCGCTCGATCCCCTCACCGCCGAAAACCTGCGCAGCCAGGTGGTGGATCTGTGGCGCGACCCGTCGACCGGCGTGAACACGCTCGTGGTCGTGACGCACAGCGTCGAGGAGGCGGTGTTTCTCGCCGGACGGATCGTCGTATTCGGGTCGCACCCCGGGCACGTGCGGGAGGTGCTGGTGAATCCGATCCCCTACCCGCGGCAGGAGCGCACGCCGGAGTTCGAGGCGATGGTCGACCGGCTGCACGCGGTGCTCACGGCGACCCTGCTCCCGGAAGCCGCGCCGGCGGCGCCCCAGCGGCTGATCCCGTTTCCGCGGGTGCACGTGTCCGAGGTCACGGGTTTGCTCGACCACCTGCTCACGCGGCCCGAGGGCAAGGGGCACGTGTTCGAGCTCGCCGAAGACCTGGGCGTCGATTACGACCGCATGACCGCCGTGGTGCGGGGCGCGGAGCAGCTCGGGTGGGTGACGACGCCGGGTGAGATCGTGCAGCTCACGCTGGCCGGGCGCGAGGTCATGGCGATGGACGACTCGGCCCGCAAGGACGCGTTGCGGGCGCGGCTCAAGAAACATCCCCTGTTCGGGCGCGTCATCGCGATGCTGACGGAGAGCGAAGGGGCGGTGGAAGACGAAGAGGTGCTCGCGGACATCACCATCTATTTCCCGTTCATCCCTGCCGATTCGCTGTTTCAGACGATCGTCGAGTGGGGCCGCTACGCCGAGCTGCTGGACCACGACGCCGCCGCGGGGCGGCTGATGCTCGCTGAAGCCGTCGAGGGGACGCCAGACGTCCGGGCGGACTGAAACGACGACGCGCGGCACGCCTCGGGGGAGGAGGAGCACCGCGCGCCGGCGCAGCCGATCTGATCGTCTTGTACCTCCTCCTTGCTCAAGGTGAAACCTGGAGAATGGAGCGCTGCCGCGCTCCGGCGGGGGGCTCGCGGCAAAGAGCGTACCAGACAGTCGCGCACGTGCGAAGGCTGCGATTGTGGCTGACGGGCCGCGCAGTGTGGCTCACGTCTGTCGCCCCGGCGCTGTCGCTCGGCGGCGGCCACGCGGGGCCGGTGATCTGGGGCACGCACCTTCACAGCAGCACCGCCAGCGCATCCGCCACTTCTTTCACGGCGCGGTGATGCGCGTCCGTGAAGCCCGCCGGCACGTCCGAGTCGACGTCGATCTGACCGAGGATGTTCGCCCCACGGCGAATCAGCACCACGAGCTCGGACTTGGTGTCCAGGTTGCACGCGAGGTAATTCCCGACGGCGCCAACGTCGGGGACGTTCTGGTCTTGCCCCTGTGCGACCGCGGTACCGCACACGCCCTGGCCCACCGGGATGCGGGTGTGCGGCGTCTCGCGGCCGGCGTACGCCTCGAGCACCAGCTCGTCGCCATGGAGCATGTACGCGTAGACCGACGTGTACGGCGCGCCCTCCGCCCGGATGCGCTCGCACGCCAGCCGGAGTAGCTGCGGCCGCGGGGCATCGTGCAGCTGCGCCGCGCGGAGCGCGCGCACGATCTTGTTCGCTGCGAATGTGGTGGTCATCGGTGTCGCTTCGCCAAGACTATATCTATCTTTGGCGCGACCCTCACGGAAGTTGGCCGGTGTCCGTCCGACTGCTCGCGCTCATCCCTGTGACCGTGGCGATCAGCCTGGCGCTTTCCGCGGCCGTGGACGCCGTGGCCCTGCCGCTCTTCCTCGACACCACGGGGACGATCCTCGCGACGGCGCTCGCCGGACCGGTCGTGGGCATCGCGGTCGGCGTGCTGACCTCCGCCGTCAACACCCTCCGCAATCCGACGTTCTGGCCGTTCGTGGTGGTCCAAATCATCGTGGCGCTGTACGCCGGATTCGCGACGCGCGCCGGCCTGTTTCGCAGCCTCAAGACGGCGGTGCCGACCGGGCTCGGCCTCGGCGTGATCGCGTCGCTCACCTCTACACCCATCTCGTACTTCGTGTTCGGCTGCACGACGACGGGCGGGATCGCGCTCACCACTGCGCTCGGCCGAGCGCTCGGCCTGCCGCCCTTGGGTGCGTGCTTCTTTGGGAGCTTCGTCTCCGACTTCGGCGACAAGGCCGTCACCTTCGCCCTGGTGGCGGCGGTGCTGCACGCCCTGCCGCGTCGCACGGCGGCGCGCTTCCCGCTCGCGCTGCGCGCCATGGGCGCGACGTGAGCGCACTGCACCCCTTCTCCCTCCTGGCCATCGCCGCGGCGCTCCCGGCGTTCGCGTGGATCCTGCCGGCTCCTGGGGGAGGGCTCGCCACTGCGACGCTGGCGCTGGTCCTCGCACTGGTCCCGGACGTGCGGGCGGGGGCGCGCGTGGTGCGGGTCGCCGTGCTGACGGCGGCGCCGTTCTGGCTCTTCCTGCTGCTGCTCCACGACCTCCCCACGACGGTCGCCATGGGCCTGCGCATCACCACCATGGTCGCGAGCTTCGCGTGGCTCGTCGCGGCCCTTCCTCCCGACCGCTTGGTGGAGGCGATGGTGGCGCGCGGCTGGAGCCTCACGCTCGCGTATCTCTTCGCCGCGACGCTGTCGGCGGTTCCCGTGCTCAAGGCGCGCGCCCGGCGCATCGTCGAGGCGCAGCGCTGCCGCGGGCTCTCGCCGCGCGGCAGCGTCGCGAACCGGCTGCGGGCGCTGCGCGCCCTCGCCCTCCCCCTGGTGTTGTCTGCCCTCCACGAGGTGGATGAGCGCGCCTTGGCGCTCGAAACGCGCGGCATGGGGAGCGGCGTGCACCGTACGCCGCTCGCCGCGCCGCCCGATCGCCCGCTGGAGCGGGCCGCGCGCTGGGCCCTGCTGCTGCTCTGCCTCGCCGCTGTGATCTGGCGCCTGGCATGAGGACCCTCGGGCTCGACGACGTCACGTTCTGGTATCCCGCCACCGCGAACCCGGCGCTCGAGAACATCACGCTGGACGTGGGGCCGGGAGACATCGTGGCACTGGTGGGGAGGGGCGGAGCGGGGGCGTCCACGCTGCTGCTCGTCGCAGCGGGTCTGGCCCCGCGTGTGACCGGCGGACGGCTCGCGGGGACGGTGAGTCGAGGGGCCCGGGCCGGGATCGTGCTGCCGACGCCGTGGACGCAACTGTCGGGCATGGCGTTCACCGTGTGGGACGAGGTGGCGTTCGGCCCGGCGAACCTGGGGTGGCCGGGACACGCGATCACGCGCCACGTCGACCATGCGCTTGAGCGGCTGGAGATCGTGCCGCTCGCGTCGCGTGATCCGGCTACGCTGTCCGGTGGCGAGCTGCAGCGCGTGATCATCGCCGGCATTCTGGCGATGGATCCGGACCTCGTGCTGTTGGACGAGCCGACCGCCGAGCTGGACCCCGAGGGTGCCCGGGCGGTGTGGCGACTGGTGCGCTCGCTCGCGGGGGAAGGGAAGGCCGTGCTCCTGGCGACGTCGGACGTCGACGCCCTCCCGGACGTGGCGGACCGCATCGTCTGGCTCGAGCAGGGGAGCGTGCGGGCGATGGGAGAGCCGTCGCTGCTCGCCGAGGACGCGCTGTGCGAGGCGGGTCTGGGCACGACCGTCGCGGACCTGTGGCGCGCGGCGGCGTTGCCCGCACCCTATCCGCTGACGGTGGTCGACGCGGTACAACGATGGCGCTGAGTCGGGCACTCGCCTTCGACGGGGTGGCGTTCTCATACGGGAACGTCGCGGCGCTGAGCGACGTCTCGTTCGAGGTCGCCGCGGGGGAGCGCGTCGCACTGCTCGGCCGCAACGGCGCCGGCAAATCGACCATCGTCCGCCTCGTCACGGGTCTCGTCCACCCCGACGCAGGGAGCGTGTGGATCGGTGACTGGGACACCGCGGACCTCGCACCGGAGGACCTGGCGCGGCGCGTCGGCTCGGTGTTCCAGCACGCCGACCAGCAGCTGTTCGCGCGGACGCTGCGCGAGGACGTGGGCTTCGGACCGCGCGCGCTCGGCTTCCCGGCGCGCGAAGTCCGGCGCCGCACCGACGAGGCCCTCGACGCGCTCGATCTTCACGCCCATGCGGAGCAACACCCCTATGACTTGTCGCCGGCGTTGCGGAAGGTCGGGGCGCTCGCCGGAGCCCTCGCCCTCGAGCCTTCCCTCCTGGTCCTGGACGAGCCCACCGCGGGGCTCGACCGCGCCTGGCGCGCGCGCGTGGCGGACGCGTTGCGCGAGCACGCCGAGCGGGGTGCGGCGCTGCTGGTGGTGACGCACGACCTCGCCTTCGCCGCCGAGACGCTGGAGCGCGGGATCGTGCTCGACCGCGGACGCCTCGCCTGCGACGAGCCGCTCGAGCGGCTGCTCACCTCGGCGGAGCGCCTCAAGCCGCTCGGTCTCGTTCCGCCACCGATTGCCGCGCTGTCGGTCGCGCTCGATCTGCCGGGGCGGCCGGTGCGCGAACGTGACGCCGCTCACACGCTGGCCCGCGTTGCCGGGGGTCGTTCCGCATCCTAGATTGCTCGCTCGTTGTATGGCGACTCTCGACACGATTGCGACACGCTTCGCGCGCTGCGTAGAGCTGTTTCGCGACCCGGGGGCGAAGGAAGCCCAGAAGTTGGAATTCCGGGCGCTGCTCGGGCTGCTCAAGGAGCTCCCGGTCACACTCACGGTCGTGGCCGGCCGGCTCGAGCTGAACGGCGTGCCATGCCAGGCGGCCGCGCTCACCGGACTGATCCAGCGACTCGACCTGCACGGCGTGGGCACGATCGCCCTGCCGCAGAACCCGGCGCCCGCCCCGCTGTTCGACGTGCTCCGAGTGCTGGCCGACCAGCCCGGCCTGGAAGACTTCGCCACGCGCCTCGGCGGGTCGGGCGCGGCCGAGATTCGCGTCACGAGTGCGGGCGAGGCCCCGCCCCCCGCACCGCCGGCCCAGCCGCGTCCCCCGCAAGATGGCGTCGGCCCTGTCGCGCCGGTCATCCCTTCCCCGGACGCCACCCGGCCCGCCGTGCCGACCCTCGGGACCGACGGCATCCTCCGCGGGGAAGCGATGCGGGACATCCGGTCGGTACACCTGAGCGGCGTCCCGATGGTGACGCACGATCCACCGCCCCCGCCGGCCGCGCGCGCGCTGCCTGGCGAGCAGGCAGCGCAGTCCGCCGAGCCCCACGAGCCGACGTTCTCCCCGTCGCACCCCCAGACGCCCCAGACCCCCTCCGCCGCCCCGGTGCCTCCTGCCGCGCCACCAGCGGCTCGATCGGCGGCGACGCCGGGGGCGCGCGCGGCGTCCCCGCAACCTCCGGCCGGCGCCGTCGGAGTGCTCGCCGAGCTGGCACACAACCCGGCAGGCGCGAACGTCGGGGACCTCCTCGCCACCGTGATCGACCAGGCCGAGGCCGCCCTCAAGCGCAACCGTCTCGAGGAGGTATTGCGGCTCGTCGCGGGGATCGCGCGGATCGAGGAGGGCCTCCCCGACGGGAGCGGCGCGCGCCGCCAGTACGCGATCGCCGTGCGCCGCATCTGCACCAAACCGGTGGTGGAAGCGGTGGCGCGCCTCGTGGGCGCGCCGAAGCACCGCGCCGAGGCGACGCTGGCGTTGCGGCGGGCCGGCGCCGACGCCGTGGAGGTGCTGCTTCGCATGCTGGTCGCGGCGCCGGGCATGAGCGAGCGGCGCGCGGTGTTCGACGCGTTGACGCAAATGACGGAGGGCATGGAGCAGGTGGTGCAGATGCTGGACCACCCCGAGTGGTTCGTGGTCCGCAACGTGGCGGAGCTGGCGGGGGAGCTGGGGATGGAAGCGGCCATCCCGGCGCTCAGCCGGCAGCTCGATCACGCCGACGAGCGCGTCCGTAAAGCGGTGGCGATGGGGCTCGCGAAAATCGGGTCGCGCAACGCCGCCGAGCCGCTGCGCCGGGCGCTGCGCGACAAGTCGCCGGAAGTCCGCATGCAGGTGGCGCTCGGGATCGGCGGCCGCAAGTCGAGCGCCCTGGCGATGCCGCTCGTCGTCGCGATGGAGGAGGAGACGGATGAGGCCGTACAGCGGGAGCTGGTGCTGGCGCTGGGGCGGATCGGGAGCCCGGACGCAGTGCAGGCGCTGATCAAGTTCGCGCAGCCCACGGGCCGGATCTTCGGTCGCAAGCCGGCGGGCTTGCGCGCCGCGGCGGTCGAAGCGCTGCGGCTCGCCGCGACCCCCGCGGCGGTCGGGACGCTGCAGGGCCTCTCCGACGACGGGGATAAACAGGTGAGGGCGGCCGCGCGGGCCGCCCTCGGGGAGCTCAAGAAGAAACCGTCCTAGGTCGGATGCCGGTCACATCATGCGTGACGAGTCTGACCGGCCCTTCGACCCGCCCAGCGCCCAGCTCCCCGGCCCGCCGAAGGCGATGCACAGCGATGCCGCGATGAGCGTCAGGTTGTACTCGTAGCCGCGTCGCATCGGGTCCCCGAAGTGGAACACGTCGAACCCCGCGGCGAAGTGGCCGCCCGTTACGCCCGCGATGACCATGTAGAGGGCGAGCAGCCAGCCCAGCGGCGCCGCGGCGACCCCGAGGATCAACGCCAGGCCGCCCCCTGCCTCGATCAGCATCCCGACCCAGGCCATCAGTCCCGGCATCGGGAAGTGCAGCACGTCCCGCAGCATCCCCGACCACCCCGCCATGCCCGGTCCCGGGAACGGGGGACCGATGAGCTTGCCGAGGCCATGCATCAGGAAGACGACCCCCACCACAACGCGCAGAATGAAGAGGCCGAGTGCCGCATTGTTGCCCTTCATGGCGTCCCTCCTCCCGTCAGGCGGGAATGAAGTTGACTTTGGGATCGAGCCGGCGCGCGAACGCCGCGAGCAGCCGCGCCGCGCGCTCCAGGTCCTCCACGGCGACCATCTCGTTGGGGCTGTGCATGTAGCGGTTGGGGACGCTCACGAGCCCTGTCGGAACGCCGCGCAGCACGTTGTAGATGGCGTCCGCATCAGTGCTGGTGTCGTGCGGCGCGGCCTGAACGCTGTAGGGGATCTGCTCCTGCTCGGCGCACTGCACCAGCATCTCGAACACCACCGGGCTCACCGAGGAGCCGCGCGCCAGCACCGGCCCGCCGCCCAGCTTGTGCTCTCCCGCCCGCTTCTTCTCGGCGCCGGGGTAGTCGGTCGCGTGCGTGACGTCCACTACGAGCGCGACCTGCGGGTCGAGCCCGACCGCGCTGGTGCGCGCGCCGCCGCCCGTCCAGGCGATCTCCTCGCGCGTCGTGGCCACCGCGAACACCGCCGCGTGCTTGGGCCGATCCTTCGCCAAGAGCCGCAGCACCTCGGCCACGACGTATGCCCCGATGCGGTTATCGATGCTGCGCGACACGATGCGCCCGTTCGGCAGCTCCTGCACATCCGCGTCGAGCACCGCCGGATCGGCCACCCGCACGCGCTCGAGCGTCTCCGCCCGGTTGGCGGCGCCGATGTCGATCCACAGGTCGGTGATCTTGGTGACCTTGTCCATGTCCTCCTTCTTCATCAGGTGGATCGCCTGCTTGCCGACCACGCCGCGCACCGGGCCCTTCGGTCCGGCGATCACCACCCGCTGCCCGACCAACACCTGCGAATCCCACCCGCCGATCCCCGCGAAGTAGAGGTACCCATCGTCATCGACGTGTGTCACCTGGAGCCCGATTTCGTCGATGTGACCGGCGAGCATGAGGCGCGGCGTGCCCCCGGGGTTCAACGCGGCAACCGAGTTGCCGTGCACATCGGCCTTCACCTCGTCCGCGAACGCCTTCACCTCCTCGCGCCACACGCGGGCGGGCGCGGTCTCGAAGCCTGAGGGTCCCGGGGTGTCCAGCAGGTGCTTCAGGAATTCCAACGTCGGTTTGGTCATGGGTGCGCTGAGGTGGAGAGCGGAATGCCGAGCCGGCGGCGGACGCTGTCGGCGGCCGCACCGGTCGCAAGCGTGGGCTGGTGGTCGACTCGGACGGGGATCGCCGACAGGCGCATCCGCTTGTCCGGTCTCACGACGACCCGCAGGATCGCCGAGAGCCGTGTCCACGGATCGTTCTGCAGGAAGACGAAGTTGCCGAGCGACTGGACGATCGGCTTGCCCTTGTATCGTACGACAGGCTGCAGGACATGGGGGTGATGTGCGAGCACCAGGTCGGCGCCGGCGTCGACGAGGCCGTACAGGAGATCCTGGTGGTACTTGGGCGGCGTGTCCACGAATTCCTTGCCGCCGTGCACGCTCACGACGACCAGGTCGACGCGGCCGGTTTGCTTCAGGTCGCGGATCGCCGGGAAGATCCACGCCGTGTCTCCCCAGGCGACGTAGTTCGCGCCGGCATGGCGGTAAAACGTATACGGGGCCGGGTTCCAGGCACGCGTGATCGCGAAAAAGGCGACGCGCCAGGCCCCGCGCCGCACGATCACCGGTTGCTCGGCCATGTCGCGACCGAACCCCGAGCCCACGAACAGCACCCCGGCCCGCGTGAGCTGACGCATCGTTTCCTGGAGCGTGGCTTCTCCGCCGTCCCACGCGTGATTGTTGGCGGTGCTCACGATGTCGAACCCGGCTTCGGCCAGGGCCGCGGCCGCGACGGGCGGGGCGGTGAAGGCCGCGCCCGAGTCGTCCACCTGGCTGGTGTCCGCCGCAATCGGACTCTCCAGGTTGCCGAAGGTGATGTCCGCGCCGCGCAACGTGTCGAGCAGCGGGCGAAACGAGTACAACGTATCTCCCGCGATCAGCCGCTCACGCGCCGTGCGCCGCCCCAGGTTGATGTCACCGACGGCGTATAGGCGGAGCGTGCCCCGAGCCGGGGGCGCCTGCAGCACGGCCAGCAGCACGTTGCACGCAGCCAGGACGTTCCCCGTCATAGCCGTCGAATCTCAACGAACTTGCGTGCCACCGTCAACCGTGCATCAACCGCGCGAGGATGCTCGCGGCTTCGACGAGGCGCGGCCCCGGGCGTGAAGTATAGGCGTTGCCGTCGAGAAACTCGACGCGCCGGTCGAACAGGGTCCGCGCGTCGCGGTCCGTGATCAGGGCCAGCTCGCGGCGCGCCCGCTCCACGTCGAAGCCGCACAGCGCGACGACCACGAGATCGGGCACTAGCGCGCTGAGCTCCCGCCACGAGCGCTTCACGGACCGCCCCCCGGCTACGCCGCCGATGTCCTCGCCCCCGGCGATCTCGATCAGCTCGGGCACCCAGTGCCCGGCGACGTAGGGCGGGTCGAGCCACTCCAGAACCAGGACCCGGGGCCGCGGTAGGGGCGCGGCATGCTGCGCCCCTAGACCGTTCGAACGGGGCAGGGCTGCCTCCCGTATGCGCCGCACCCGGTAGGCCAGGCCCGCGATCAGCTCGTCCGCTTCGTCGCGCAGCTCCATGGCCTCGCCCACCTTGCGCACGTCGACGAGCACCTCGCCGAGCGTGTGCGCGTGGAGCGTCACGACCCAGGGTGTGAGACGGAGCGAGGCGACGATACCAGCGAGCTGCTCCTGGCCTACCGCACAGACGTCGCAGATCGCCTGTCCGATGATGACGTCCGGGCGCAGCCGGCCGACCAGCTCCACGTCCACTTCGACCGTCGCGGCACCCTCGCGCTTCGCCGCCGCCAGCGCGCGGTCGATCTCGCCGGAGGGGAGATCGGTGTCGAGGCGCGACCGGGTCACGCGCGGCAGGGCGCGCACCTCGGGCGGATAGTCGCATTCGTGCGTCACGCCGACGAGGCGCCCGAGCGCCCCCAGGGCGGCCACGATCTCGGTGGCGGCGGGCAACAGCGAAATGACGCGCATCGCTATCCACGCAGAGCACGCATGCCGAAATGTAGGGGTGCAGCATGCTGCGCCCCTACGGTGCGCGGCCCGGTCACTGCTCGCGCCGGCCCACCCAGTAGAGCAGCGCTCCCAGCAGTCCGAAGAGCCCGAAGGCCAGGACGTTGGAATTGGTCACGTTCCCGAGCGCGTTGAACACGGGCACCCGCTCGGCGAGCGCGTCCGCGGAGCCCAGGACCCCCGCGACCGCCGCCAGCACGATCCCACAAATGGCTCCGCCGGCGATCAGGCCGCTCGCGAACAGCACTCCCGGTCCCGACTCGACCTGGGCGAGCGATTGCTGCCGCGCCTGAGCCCGCCGCTCGATCAGCCACCGGACCACGCCGCCCGCGAACATCGCCGACGAGGTGGAGATCGGCAGGTAGACCCCCACCGCGACCGGCAGCGCCTGCACCCCCATGAGCTCGATCGCGATGGTGATGAACACTCCCAGCAGGACCAACACCCACGGCAGCTTGTGGGTCAGGATGCCGTCGGTGATGAGCGCCATGATCGTCGCCTTGGGCGAATCGAGCCGGGGAATGGCCTTGCCGCGATACTCGTGCACGCGGCCGCCGATCCCGGGATCGAGCACGTAGCGCAGCTCGCGACTCTTGGGATCCATCAGGTACTTGCCTGCCGCGACGCCGTCGGTGACGACGTACACGCGGACCACCTGATACGTGGCGTGGTCCACCGAGTCGCTGCCGGCGATGCGAAACCCCGCCATGGTCGCGGGCAGGACCTCGACCGGCGCCCGGCCAACCGCCGTGGGCGCGAGCGCTTGCGCGCGGAACGGGGCGTGTGTCTCGGGGACGGGATAGGTGTACGCCCGGTTGAGCAGCGTGAGGGTCCAGCCGACCACGAGCGCCGACCCCAGGGCGCCGATCAGGATGGCGATCTGCTGGTTTCGCGGTGTGGAGCCGACGAGGAAACCGGTCTTCAGGTCCTGCGACGTATTGCCGGCATTCGCCGTGGCGACGGCCACGACGGCGGCGATCGAGATCGCCTGCACCCGGTGATCGACGCCGGTCCAGCCGATGGCGACGAAGATCAGACACGTCCCGAGCAGGGCCGCGATGGTCATGCCGGAAATCGGGTTCGCCGAGGAGCCGATCTGGCCGCAGATGCGGGAGGACACGGTGGCGAAGAAGAATCCGAAGATCACGATCAGGACGGCGCCGAGCAGGTTGACGCCCAGCTGCGGCAGCAGCGTGAGGACGATGGCGAGGGCGATCGAGCCGCCGACGGTGAGGGAAAGGGGGAGATCGTCCTCGGTGCGCAGTCGGGTGACGGCTTGGCCGAGCCGGGACGCGCGCAGCTCCTTCCAGCTCGAGGCGAACGAGCTCATGATCGTCGGCAGCGAGCGGGCCAGCGCGATGATTCCCGCGGAGGCGACGGCCCCGGCCCCGATGTAGAACACGAAGCTGGAACGGAGCTCACCGGGACTCATGTCGCGGATCAGCTTCACCGCGGGGAACCCGAACGGCTCCGTGAGGCCCGACCCCACGAGCTTGATCGCGGGTGCGAGCACCAGGTAGGCGAAGCAGCCGCCGGCGAACAGATACCCGGCGATGCGCGGGCCGATGATGTAGCCCACCCCCAGGAGCTCCGGGGAGATCTCGGACGAGATGGCAGCGCCGGGATAGAAGGCGAGGGCCTTGCCGGGCACGTCGGGCCACAGCTTGAGCCCGCCCATCAGGAACTTGTAGACGAAGCCGACGCCGAACGCCTGGAACACCCGCTTGGCCTGCAGGCCGCGCTCTTCGCCCGCGATCAGCACTTCCGCGCACGCCGTGCCCTCCGGGTAGATCAACGTGTCGTGCTCTTTCACGATCAGCGCGCGGCGCAGCGGGATCATCATCAGCACGCCCATCAGCCCGCCGGCCGTCGCCAGGATCGCCACGCGGCCGATGTCCAAGTCGTAGCCCATCAACAGAATCGCCGGGATCGTGAAGACCACCCCGGCCGCGACAGAGTCGCTGGCCGACCCGGTGGTCTGGACGATGTTGTTCTCGAGAATCGACGTGCGACCCAGGGCGCGGAAGATCGTAATCGAGAGCACGGCGATCGGGATGGAGGAGCTGACCGTCAGCCCGATCTTGAGGGCGAGGTACACGCTCGAGGCGCTGAAGATCAATCCGAGCAGCACGCCGAGGATGAGGGCGCGGGGTGTCAGCTCGGCGGGAAAGTGAGTGGCGGGGATGTACGGCTCGTGGCTGGCCATCGGCGGAGAATCTGGTCGCCGCCGGCAGGACGCGATAGAGGGATCACACCAGCGGCGTTTCACCTTGCAGAGCAGGCGCACCGCGCGGGAACTCGGTCTGGCCCCCCCGGGGTACTGAGTCCGCGCCACTGGGCTAGACCCGACCCCGTCCTTCAGACTGTCGCGTCGCCGCCACGCAGCGCAATCGATGCTACGAGAACTGGACCCCCACGTCCGCATGCTCGACCGCGCGCTGGCCGGTCGTTACGTGCTCGAACGCCGCCTCGGCCGGGGCGGGACGGGCGTGGTGTTTCTCGCGCGCGAGCTGCGGCTCGATCGCCCGGTCGCCATCAAGCTGCTGGCCCCCGCAAAGGCGGGCGACCCGGTCGCGCGGCAGCGCTTCCTCGGGGAGGCGCGGACGGCAGCGCAGCTTTCCCACCCCAACATCGTCCCCATCTTCTCCGTCGACGAGCTCGCCGACGTGGTGTTTTTCGCGATGGCGTACGTGGAAGGCCAAACACTGGGCCAGCGCATCCGCGAGCATGGACCGCTGTCGCCCGAGGCGGGCGCGCGGCTGGTGCGCGAGGTGGCGCGCGCATTGGCGCACGCGCACGAGCGGGGCGTGGTGCACCGCGACGTGAAGCCCGATAACATCCTGCTGGACGCGGCGACGGGCCGCGCGTTGGTGTCCGATTTCGGCATCGCCCGGGTCGCCGGCGGCGGCGGCACGACGGGGCCGTGGGAAGTCGTGGGAACCGCCGACTACATGAGCCCGGAGCAGGCGGGTGGGCTGGTCGTGGACGCGCGCAGCGATATCTACTCCCTTGGGGTGGTCGGCTACTACGCGCTGTCGGGCCGGCTGCCGTTCGAGGCGCCCGATTGCTTTGCGATGCTGGCGCGGCACATCACCGAGCCGCCGCCGCCCCTCGCCTCGGTCGCGCCCGGCGTGCCGCGCCGGCTCGCGCGGGTGATCGACCGCTGTCTCTCGAAGGAGCCGTCGGCGCGCTTCTCGAGCGGCTTCCACCTCGCCGACGCCGTCCAGTTCGCCGTCGCCACACCGGTGGGACCGCCCCTCGCCCTGCGGGCGTTTCTCGTCGAGAGCCGGCACCTCTCGGTGCCCACGCTCCTGTATGGGATGATCCTCGGCCTCGCGATCCCGCTGCTCGCGCTGCAGGTCGTCACCGCCGTCGAACCGGGCCCGCGGCTCGTCGCCGCAGGCTTCATCGTCTGGCTCTTGCTGTTGCCGTCCGCACTGATGCTGGCGCGGGTACGGCGGCTGCGTGCCGCCGGCTTCGATCGCGACGATCTCACGGACGCACTCGCCGCGGAGCTGGCGCGCCACCGCGAGGAGCTGGCGTTTCTGTACGGAGAGGGACAGTCCCGCGTCGAGCGCGTGCTGGGCATGCTGGCGTATGCGGGGCTCGCGGTGGCGGGAATCGCAGCGGCAGTAGGGCTGCGTGCGCCGGAGCTCGCTGCGCCCACGGTACTGCTCGCGGCGTGGGGCGCCGGGGCAGTGGTGGCGTTGCTCGCCGGTGTCGCGGCACGGGCGTGCACGGAACATCGCACCGATCTGAGATCGGAGCGTCGCCTGCGCTTCTGGGATGGGCCGCTCGGACGGTGGCTCTTCCGGCTCAGCGGGCGCTCTGTACCGCGCGCAGCCGCTCCCCCGCTTCCCGCAGCTGGTCTTCCGTCTTACAGAACGCGAACCGCACGAGGTGCCGCCCCAGTTCGGGGCGGCTGAAGAAACTCGAGCCCGGCACCGGCGCGACACCCGCCTCGCACGTGAGCCAGCGGGCGAACTCGTCGTCCGGCCGCTCGGAGAGCCGCGAGAAATCGGCGAGGATGTAGTATGCGCCCTCGGGAGGGGTGCAGCGGAAGCCGGCGGCGAGCAGCGCCTCGTGCAGCAGGTCGCGCCGGATCCGGTACTGGGTGGCGAGCCCCCGGTAATACTCGGGTCCCAGCGTCTCGAGGCCGACGGCGATGGCTTCTTGGAGCGGCGCGGCGGCGCCCACCGTGAGGAAGTCGTGCACCTTGCGGATCGCGTCGGTCGCTGGCGGCGGGGCCACGATCGTGCCGACGCGCCATCCCGTCACGCTGAACGTCTTGGACGCGCCGCTGATCGTGATCGTGCGCTCGCGCATCCCGTCGAGGGTGGCGATCGGGATGTGCTTGCCTTCGTAATAGATGTGCTCGTAGATCTCGTCCGTGACCGCGTAGGCGTCGTGGCGCCGGCACAGCTCGGCGATGCCCTCGAGCTCCGGCCCGGACAGCACCCGACCGGTCGGATTGTTCGGCGTGCACACGATGATCGCGCGCGTGCGCGGCGAGAACGCCCACGCGAGACGGTCCAGGTCGAGTGGCTCGCCCGCCGCGAGCGGCACGTAGACCGGTCGGGCGCCGCACAGAATCGCGTCGGGGCCGTAGTTCTCGTAGAACGGCTCGAACACGATCACTTCGTCTCCCGGATCGACGACTGCCAGCATCGCTGACGCCATCGCCTCGGTGGCGCCGCAGGTGATCGTCACCTCGGTCTCCGGATCCACCGTCATGCCGTACCATTCTGCGTACTTGCGCACCAGGGCATCGCGCAGCCGCTTCGCGCCCCAGGTGATGGCGTACTGGTTGATGTCATCGCGGATGGCGCGCGCCGCGGCGTCCTTCAGCGCGTCGGGCGCCGGGAAGTTCGGAAACCCCTGCGCCAGGTTGATCGCCCCGTGCTCGTTGGCGAGCCGGGTCATCCCGCGGATCACCGATTCAGTGAAGCCGTGCGTGCGTCGGGCGGTGTGCATGGCCAGGAGGCGGGGGGCTACTTCAGGAGCTGCTTGGCGATGGTATTCAACTGCATGTTGCTCGTTCCCTCGTAGATCGTGCCGATCTTCGCGTCGCGATAGAACTTCTCGACGGGGTATTCCTTCGTGTACCCGTACCCGCCGAACAGCTCCACGGCGAGCGACGTCACCCGCTCCGCGACCTGTGAGGAGAAGAGCTTCGCCATCGCGGCCTGCATCGTGTACGGGTCGCCCGCGTCCTCGAGGCGCGCGGCGTTGTAGACCATCAGACGCGCCGCCTCCAGCTCGGTCGCGGCCTGGGCGAGCTGGAACTGCACCGCCTGGAACTCTGCGATGGGATGGCCGAACTGGTGGCGCTCCTTCACGTACCGGAGTGCCGCGGCGAGCGCCCCCCGCGCCACGCCGATCATCTGGGCGCCGATCCCGATGCGGCCGGTGTTGAGCGTCTCGATCGCCACCTTGTATCCGTGGCCCACCTCGCCCACCACGTTCGTCGCCGGCAGCTCGCACCCGTCGAGGATCAGCTCGCAGGTGCTCGACGCGCGGATGCCGAGCTTGTCTTCCTTTTTACCGACTGAGAGCCCGGGGTAGCCGCGCTCGATCACGAACGCCGTGATGCCCTTGTAGCCCCGCGTGAAGTCCGCGTTGGCGAACACCACGAACATCCCCGCCTCGGCGCCGTTGGTGATCCACAGCTTGCGGCCCTCGAGCAGCCACCGGTCGCCGCGCCGCGTGGCCTTCGTCTGCAGGCCGAACGCATCCGAGCCGGACTCGGGCTCCGATAGCGCGTAGGCACCCACGAGGTCGGCGGCGAGGCGGGGGAGATAGCGTCGCCGCAGCTCGTCGCTCCCCCACTTGAGGAGCAGGTTGTTGACGAGCGTGTTCTGCACGTCCACGCAGATCGCGAGTGACGCGTCCACGGCGGACAGCTCTTCGACCGCGAGCACGGTCATGAGGAGGCTCCCCGCAGCGCCCCCCAATTCGCCGGGAATCTCGATTCCCATGAGCCCGATCTCGAAGCACTTGGCGATGAGGGCCGAGTCGAGCGCGGACGCCTGCTCCATCGCGGCGACGCGCGGCTTGACGTCCCGCTCCGCAAAGTCGCGCACCGTGTCGCGGAACAGGCCTTCTTCCTCTGACAGCTTCGTCAGGGGCGCCGCCGTCGTCAGCTCGGGGCTTCGAGTCATCGATCCTCCAGGCGCCGCACGAACTTGAGCCCCGACCACACCTCGTCCACCGCCGCCACCTTCACGTCCACCAGGCCATGTCCCAGCCCGACCGCGCGAATCACGTCCTCCGTGAGATCGGTCGCCACGCCGGACGCCTGTTTGGGCCAGGAGATCCACAGCATGCCCGCGGGAGCGAGCGCACGCGCCAGCGCGGCAAACTTCCGCTCGAGCTCCCGCTTGTCCTTCGTGAAGAACTGGATGACATCAAGCGGGCGGGCCGCCGTCGCCTTGCGCGTCACCTGCGACGGCAGCCCGCCCAGGATGCGATCGTACCCCGTTGGCGCGTTGAGAATCGCGATCGCCGCTCCCGGTTTGATCCCGAGCTTGTCGACGAGCGGCCGCTTGGAGTAACCCGCCACCCGCTTGTTCACCGGCCTTTGTAGACGACCCGCCAGATCCTCCCCGCCGCATCGTCGGTGACGTACAGCGACCCGTCCGGCCCTTGCGCCAGTCCCACGGGTCGGTGCTGCGGCCCGGTTCCGTTCTCGTGCCAGAACCCGTCGGCGAACGTCTGATAGGTCCCCACCGGTTTGCCGTCCTTGAACGGGACGAACACGACGCGATAGCCCGCCTGCGGCAGCGGCGCGCGGTTCCAGGAGCCGTGAAACGCGATGAATACGCCCCCCCGGTAGGACGCGGGGAACTGCGAGCCCGTGTAGAACAGCAGGCCGTCCGGCGCCCAGTGGCCGGGGAACGCGAGTGCCGGCTCTTTCTTCTGGGCGCACCGCCCTACCTGCTTGCCGTCGCCCCCGTACTCCGGCGCGAGCACGAGGTGGCCGAGCTCGAGGTCGTGATAGCAGTACGGCCACCCGAAATCGTCCCCCTGATTGACGCGCAGCAGCTCCTCCGACGGCTTTTCCGCGCTCTGCTCGGCGGTGAAAAGTTTTGGCCAGTTCTGGAAGAGCTGGTCGCGACCGTGCTGCGTGGACCACAGTTGGCCGTCCGGCGCGACCACCATCCCCACGGCGTTGCGAATCCCCGTGGCGTAATGCGTCCCGGTCTCCTCGGTCTGATCCTGCTTATCCGCGTCGAAGCGCCAGATGCCCGCCCGGGTGGCGAGCTCGGGGCAGGGGTCCTTGCCTGAGGACTCGTTGGAGCGATCGGCGACCTGACACACATTCGAGGGCGAGCCGACGTTGACGAACAAGGTCTTGCCGTCGGGTGAGAGCGCCAGGTTCCGCGCATTGTGCCCGCCCGGAGGCAGATCCTTCACGATCACGCTCGGCTCGCCTACCGGCTGGAGCCGTCCGGCGGGGAGCGCGAACCGGTACACCGTGGTGGCGGTGCTGAAGTACAGCGCACCCTTGCTCAACGCGATGCCCGTGCCGCCCCCCGTGCCGGCGGTCTCGCGCACGTCGGCCTTCCCGTCGCCGCTCGTGTCGCGCAGCGCGAGGACGCCGCCTTTCGCCGCGGCGCCGCGCCCGTCCTCGAGCGCGACGAAGATGTCGCCGTTGGCGGCCACGGCGAGGTGTCGCGCGCGCCCGACCTGGTCGGCGACGACGACGGCGCAGAATCCGTCGGGGAGCGTGATGCCCCCGTTGTCGGGATCGCAGGAAGGCAGGCGGTTGGCCGGATAGGCGGATAACAGCGCGGCGGTAAGTGAGAGCCCCGCGATCATCTTCCAGTTCATGCCCGTTTCTCTCCTTTGTCGGATGCCCCCGCGAGCATCTCGCGAATGCCGCCGAGCGACGCCAGCACGCCGGTCGCCTCGTACGGCAGGTAGATGACCTTGTTACTCTGTGGGCTCGTGACCATCTCCTTGAGCGCCTCGATGTAGCGGATCGCGATCAAGTACCGCGCCGGGTCGCCGCCGGTTCCCTTGATGGCACTGGTGATGCGCTCGATCGCCTGGGCTTCCGCTTCGGCGACCTTCAGCCGCGCGTTGGCCTCCGCCTCGGCCGCGAGGATCTTCGCCTGCTTCTGCCCCTCCGCCTGGTTGATCTCCGACTGGCGGATGCCCTCCGCCTGGAGGATGCGCGACTGCTTCTCCGCCTCGGCGGTGAGGATCGCGGCCCGGCGGTCCCGCTCGGCCCGCATCTGCTTCTCCATCGCGTCGCGGATGTCGCGCGGCGGATTGATGTCCTTGAGCTCCACGCGGCTGACCTTCGCGCCCCATTTGTGGGTCGCTTCGTCCAGGATCTCGCGCAGCTTGGCGTTGATCGTGTCGCGCGACGAGAGCACGTGGTCCAGCTCCATCTCGCCGATCACGTTGCGCAGCGTGGTCTGGGTCAGCTTTTCGATCGCGTCCGGCAGGTTGGCGATCTCGTAGGTCGCGCGGACGGGATCGGTGATCTGCGAATAGATCAGCGCGTCGATCTCCACCACCACGTTGTCCTTCGTGATCACGTTCTGGCGCGGGAATACGTACACGGTCTCGCGCAGGTCGATCTTGTCGGTGCGGAAATGACGGGCGAGCGACTCACCCGCGGGCGTGACGATCACCTGGTGCCAGTCGATCGCCCGTGGCTTGTCGATGATCGGGATGATCAGATTGACCCCGGAGGACAACGTGCGGTGATACTTGCCCAGACGCTCGATGATCATCGTCTGCGCCTGTTGCACGATCCGAATCCCGCGCGCGACGATCGAGATCGCGAACAGCGCGATCGCGACCGGGACGATGAGCGCGCCGATGTTGTCCATCTCAGCCCTCCTTGTCCACGTACAACGTTGTCCCCTCGACCCGCACCACCATCACCCGGGTGCCGGGCTCGATCACGGTGTCCATGAGCGACGTGCCGCGCCAGTCCTCACCCTCCACCACCACCCGACCGCGGCCCGTGGCGGGGTCGATCCGCTCGGACACCACGCCGACCCGGCCCACCAGCGCGTCCACGTTGGTCTTGATTTCGCGTCCGGGTGGGTGCAGGCGCCTCAGCAGGAAGGGGCGGATCCCCGCGAGCGAGAGCAATGTCCCGGCGGCGAAGCTCAGGGCGGGCGCGAGGACTCCCGGCACGACGAGGGAGACGGCGCCCGCCACCACGCACCCCACCGCCACGCTCAGCAGCCAGAACCCCGGCGCCAGGACCTCGGCGACGAACAGGAGCAGCGCGGCCACGAGCCAGACTTGCCATTCGGACACGGTTACGGTCCCCCCAGAACCATGAAAGTATCGCCCGCAGGGCGCGCCAGCGACCCGCAACCTTTGCGGCGCCCGGGCTATCCAACACCCCGGGTGGCGGTAGCTGAAACGTCTCCCCCACGACGGTCGTACCACCGGGTGCATCGTTCAATCCTGCGGGAGGGTCCATGCAGCTGTCCAGCCTAGCCGTTCCGATCTTCGCACTCGGCGCGTTGCTCGCGCCCGGTCTCGCCGTCTCGCAACAGCCCGAGCGGCACACCATCTCCGGCGACAACGTCGCCGTATACAATCTGGTCGGCGTGACGCGGATCGAAGGCGGATCCGGCTCCGGAGTCGTCGTGGAGCTCACCCGAGGTGGGCGCGACCTCGACAAGCTCCGGGTCGAGACCGGTCCCGTACGCGGCCGGGAGACGCTGCGCGTGATCTATCCCGACGACGACATCGTGTACCGGGGGCTCGATTTCGACGGCAACACGACGCTCGACGTCCGAGAGGACGGCACTTTCAATGACCATGAGGGACGCCGCTCGGGCGGCGGCCACCGGGTGCGGATCTCCGGCTCGGGGCGGGGGCTCGAGGCCCACGCCGACCTGCGCGTCGCGATCCCGCCGGGAAAGCGCGTGGCCGTGTATCTGGCAGTGGGACGCGTGTTCGCCTCGAACGTGGACGGGGATCTGCAGGTCGACGTGTCGGCCGCGAACGTGACCGCCGACCACACCAAGGGCTCGCTCCGCATCGATACGGGATCGGGCGACGTGAAGGTCACGGATGCCGCGGGCGACGTCACGCTCGATACGGGATCGGGCAACGTGATCGTCACGGCGGCGCACGGCCGCCAGCTGAAGCTCGACACCGGGTCCGGGGATGTCACGGCCGAGCGCGTGGAGGTGGACGTGCTCAAGGTGGACACCGGATCGGGCAACGTGACGGCCTCGGGGGTCAAGGCGCCCGATGCGAACATCGACACCGGGTCGGGTAACGTGCGCCTCGAGCTGCTCACCGATATCGAATCGCTCTCCGTCGACACGGGCTCGGGCGACGTGAGCCTCACCTTGCCGCCGCAGTTCGGCGCGCACGTCGACATCGAGACGGGGAGCGGCGGCATCGAGCTGCGCGGCGTGTCGATCCAGACGACGCGGCTCGAGCGGGAGCACCTGGTGGGGGATATCGGGGATGGGAAGGGACGCCTGAAGATCGAGACGGGCTCCGGAGGCATTACATTGCGGCGGAATGGCCAGTGAACCGGTTCGCCTCGACACTTGGCTCTGGGCCGCGCGCTTCTTCAAGACACGGGCTCAGGCGGCCGCCGCGATCGACGGCGGCAAGGTGGACGTGAACGGGGCGCGCGCCAAGCGCGCCAAGCCACTCGCACCGGGCGACGAGCTGCGCATCCGGAAGAGCCCGTTCGAGTACCGCGTCACGGTCCGCGCGCTCGCGACGCACCGCGGGCCGCCGCGGGTCGCCGCCGGCCTGTACGACGAGGCGCCGGAAGGCAAGCGGCTGCGCGAGCGGCTCGCCGAGCAGCTCAGATTGGCGCCGTCGCTGCGCTACGAGGGTAAGGGCCGACCCACCAAGAAGGACCGCCGCGAGATCGAGAGACTCAGGGGCGACTGAGCGCGGCCAAGGCACGATCTGCCGCCGTCACACCCCGATACTGCGCCTCCTCGAACAGCGACAAGCCGCTCAAATCCGAGTTCGCGAAAAAGAGGCGCTCCGGCAGCCGCGAGCGCCGAAACCGATCCCGGACGGCGAGGAAGCCGACGGTCGGTCTCACCATGGCGTGACCCAGGCGCATGACGTCGATTCGCGATACGCATTGTCGGATGTCGGGATGTGCCCGCTCCAGATCGGTGAGGATCGCCTCCGCCCAGAAGCCCCAGTCACGTTGCAACAGGAGGGCACGATTGGCCGCGGGGGCGCCGTCGGCGAGCGCCCAATAGAACGTCCAGACGGTCCGATCGCTTTCGGTGCGCAACGATTGGTGAGTGGCGACCACGTAGCCGAGCGCGGGCGAGTTGTAGATCACATTGTCCCAGGCCACGGGTACCCCGCGTTCCCGGGGCCAGTGGTCGAGGGTCAGATTGGCGGTGAGCCACGGAGAGTAGACGAAGCCCGGGTCCGGTACGCTCGACAGGACGTGCGGTGCCAGAAACGTGGGCGCCGCGAAGATCACGGCGTCCGCGAGGTACGCGGTGCGCCCCGCCAGCACTTGCCAGCGCGCCCCGATCGGCTCGATCCGATGCACGAAGGCGTTAGTCTCGAGGTACCTCCCCACTCGGCGGAGGAGTTGCCGCACAATCCAGCCGTTTCCTTCGGGCCAGGTGAGCGGCCCGCGCTCTTCCGGCTCGCGGGACGCGAAGTAGTGGACGCCGGCCCACGCCGATGCGTCGGCGAGCAGAGCGCCGTAGTCGTCCCGGCAAGCATAGTTGACGTACCATCGCAGCGCGGGGGACGTGAACCCCTCGCGGCGCAGCCAGTCATCCATCGACACGCGATCGAGCGGCGAGGGAGCGACCCCGACCTCCAGCGCCGTGGGAATCGTGAACTGGCCGGTGGCGCGGAACTCGGCCATCCGCGCCGCGAACCGGCGGAACGCTGCGCGGTCGCCCGCGCCCAGTCCGGTCGCCGGCTCGAGGCCGTCCTGCCACGCGCCGTGCAGGAACAGCCGCTCTTGGGGATCGAAGCACAGGTAGCGCTCCTCCCACTGGCCGTCGCGGAGGACGCCGAGCTCCTGGAACAGCTCCCGCACCAGGGTCGCCCGTCCGCCCGGGACCGGCACGTAGTGCGCCCCCCAGGGGTAGGCGCTCACCTCGTTCTCGCCCCAGCGCGCGTTCCCGCCGGCGCGCTGTTCCATCTCAGTCACGACGAAGTCGTGAAAGCCGCGCTTGTCGAGCCGCCACGCGGCCGACAGTCCCGCCACGCCGCCCCCGACGATGACGAGCGGCGTGCGAACCGTGCGCGCGGGGGCGGGGAACGCGCCGCGGTCTCGCAGCCGGTGGCCCATCACGTACGAGCCGTCCACGAAGCCGCCGGCGATGGACCGGCCGGTCTTGCAGCCGAGGCCGACGAGCGCCGCGCTGGTGCCGAGAAACTGACGGCGGGACGTCACCGGTTGATCTCGGACCACTCCTGGTCATAGTAGCGGACCAGCACCTGGTTGTTGAGGCGATTCGGCTCCACCGGCACCGGCCGCATGTCGCTCGGGAAATCGAACAACTCGTTGAGCGTCGCCGGGGTGAGATAGCGCAGGCCGGGAGGCAACGCCGCGGGCGGCTCGTAGCGCCGTTGGCCGGCGAGCACGAAGCCCCATTCGCCGAACGACGGTACGTACACGTGATAGGGATACGTGCGCAGGCCGGCCTCCGCGATGGTGCGTGCGATGCACCAGAACGAGCGCGGCGCGAACAGCGGCGAGGTGCTCTGCACGACCATGAGGCCGCTGCGGGACAGATGTTTGGCGGCGAGGCGGTAGAACGCGGTCGTGTACAGCTTGCCGAGATTGTAGCTCGACGGGTCCGGGAAATCCACAATCACGAAGTCGTACGGGTCACCGGGGGTCTCGAGCCACACGAAGGCGTCGGCGTTCACGACGTGCAGCTTCGGCGAGGTGAGCGCGCCGCCGTTGAGGGGAGTCAGCACGGGGTGGGTGGCGAAGAGCTGCGTCATCACGGGGTCCAGGTCGACGAGCGTGACGCTTTCGACGGCGGGGTAGCGGAGCACCTCGCGCGCCGCGAGCCCGTCGCCCCCGCCGAGGATGAGGACGCGACGGGCGCCCGGCACGGCGGCGAGCCCGGGGTGCACCAGCGCCTCGTGGTAGCGGTACTCGTCGCGCGAGCTGAACTGCAGATGGCCGTTCAGGAACAGGCGCAGGTCGTTCTTCCACGCGGTGAGGACAATCCGCTGGTAGCGGGAGCTCTTCGCCAGAATCACGTCGTCCGCGTACAGGTTCTCTTCGGTGAGGTTGGTGATGCGGTTCGCGCCCGCCATTCCGGCCGCGAGCAGCCCGAGGACGATAACGCCGGCGCCCACCAGCAGGCGCGGCGCGCCGAGCTGACGGCGGAACAGGATGGTGGACCACAGGGCCACGGCCGCGTTCACGAGCCCGAACAGCAGAGCCGATCGCACTAGACCGAGATGGGGCACGAGCAGGAGGGGGAAGAGGATCGACGCGCCGAGGGCGCCGAGGTAGTCGAACGTGAGCACGTTGGCGACGACGTCCTTGAACGTGAAGCGGTCGCGCAGGATGCGCATGAGGAGCGGGATCTCGAGCCCGACGAGCACGCCGATGACGGCCACCAGCGTGTACAGCACGAGCCGAAATGCGCCCGTGTACGCGAACGCCAGGAACAACAGGGCAGACGAGCAGCCGCCCACGAGGGCCACGAGCAGCTCGACCGTGACGAACCGGGCCACGAGCCCCCGGCCGACGTGGCGCGACAGCCAGCTGCCGACTCCCATCGCGCAGAGGTACGTCCCGATGACTGTCGAAAACTGCGTCACGCTGTCGCCCAGCAGGTAACTCGCCAGCGCGCCCGCCACGAGCTCGTAGACGAGCCCGCACGCGGCGATCAGCAGAACCGAGGTGAGAAGGACCGCGGCCAACGACTAGTGCACGGCCGAGGCGATGATCACGCAAATCCCGATCGACGCGGCGCCGAGCAGCACCGCGAGCGCGACGTTTTTCTCTTCGACGATCTCCTTCCAGAGGCTGTACGGCGTGACGCGATCGACCACCACGAACGCCAGTATGAAGATCACAATGCCGAGCAGCGCGAAGACCGTTGCGGCCAGCATATTCCGGAGTAGGTCGCTCATGTCATTTCCCTCGGAAGAAGTACGCCCCCCCGCGATAGTGAGGGCGGTAGGAGCCGGGGTTGTCGCGCACGGTGCGCGGCGCAGTCTTGCCTTCGTTGGGCGACAGCGGGCTCCAGCCGCGGTACTCGGCGGCGCCGAGCAACCCGAGTACGAGGCCGCCGTACAATAGATAGAGCCGCAACGCGCTCATTCGTCGTCCTCGTCGGCATAGTCGCTTTCCTGCCAGCGCGCGTGCTCGAAGCTCATATTGCGCAGCAGCAGTGCGGCCGGTGGCACGCTGAGCAAAATGAAGGCGAAGAGATAGGCCAACCCCCACGGCACATCGCGACGCAGCCGCAGCCCGTACGTCACTGCCCAGAAGGCTCCGCCCGGAGGGCCCTCGGGCTGCACGCGGAGGTAGTAGCGGCCGGGAGGGACCGACGGAATGAGTGCGCGGTCGTTGGGAGAGCCCTCCGACCAGTACCCGTCGGAGTCGTAGCCGTAGTAAGAGCTCAGTTCCCGACCGAAGTCGTACACGTCGCCCGTGCTGTCGTTGATCAATGCGAGGCCGAAGTACACCCAGCTGTTCTTGAGGTTGGTCCGGATCGCAAGCTCCAGGTCCGACGTGCGGCCCCGCACCGTGAAGGCGTCCGTCACGAACGCCGCGGCGGCGGCGGCGCTGTCCGACGGAGGTGTGGTGGGTGGGAGGTACTGGTACGAGTGCTCGAACACCACCGGGGGCGAGCTGAAACCCATGCGCCAGGCGGCGGCCAGGAGGACGACGGCGGCGAACGCGCCGAAGGCCGTCCACACTGGCCCCGCCGCTCGCGCGAACGGCGCCGGCTGGTTGGCGTACACGCCGGTCGGCGGGGGCGGGCTGCCGGGGAGACTGTAGGCCCGCCAGATCTGCTCTCCCGGCACATACTCCCCCATTGACCAGGTGGTCTCGCCGGCAGTCTGCTCCGACGACAGGATGCGCGGCGGGTCGACGTAGTCTTTCACCTCCGCCTTGTCGCCCACGTGCACCCGCCACGGGAACTCCCCCAGGACGTACGTCGTCGTCGCCGTCGCGGTCTGGAAATGTTGGAACCGCTCGCCCAACACCTCCGCCGATGGCTTTCCCCCCCCCGCCAAACCGCCGCCTCTGTAGGTCTTGGGGAGCGTTTTTAGGACGATCACGTCGTTCCAGTGCCCGTGATACTCCGTCAGGTACCGGAACCCCTCATACGGGTTGAACAACAAGTACTCGGACCAGCTGTACTCGATGCCCTCGACTGTGATCGTCCGGATCTGGTAGCCGATCACCTCCCACAGGGCCCCCCGCCACTTGCCGCGGGTCCCGAGCGGGATCCGGGGCGCGGGACGCACCCTCGCCTCGAACGTCTGCAAGATCTTGAGGCTCGGATCCTTCGCGTCGAGCACCGAGTTGCAGTGGCCGCACACCACGGTCACGGTCAGGTCCCCGGCCCGGATCGTGAGCGGCGCGCCGCACTTGGGGCACGTGAGTGACCGGACGAGCGCGTCTACCATCCTTCGAACCGGCGCAGATTGGTGAGGGCGAGGTCGTGGTACTCGACATATTCGCCCAGGAAGACGAGCGGCGCGGATTCGCTGTAATCGATCGTGGCGAAGCCCCCGTCGGTGGTCATGAGATCGGCGAACACCACGTCCCGCTTGTCCCAGTACTCGAACGGCAGATCGCCTTCTACGCCGCGGTAATGGGCGACGGTCACCGCCGTCACCTCATAATCCTTCCCCTGCCACGTCACGTGCTCGCCCGGTTGCACGGTGCCCCCGGAGGGCGGCGCGGCCGACTGGGGCCCGAGGAATGAGACGGCGTACTCCGCCTGGGCATCGGACAGCCAGCCACTGGCACTGTCGTTGAAGACGACGTGCCACTCGTTCCAGCCGCCCTGATCCCACTCGTACACGATCCGGCCGACGACCTCGAATCCCTTCTGGCGGTAGCGTCCCGCCGTGCCAAGCTGGATCGGCGAGCTCGAGGGCGGCAGATCGGCGACCGTGCCGACCTTTTTGAGATCCACGTCCTGGCGCACCAGGATCGAGCGGCAGAACGGGCAGACGGTCTGCACCGCGCTCGACCAGCGGAACTCGACCCGGGCGCCGCAGTTGGGGCAGGTCGCCTCGGATCGGGTCATGAGCCGCGCGCGGGCAGCGCGTGCCGGAGGTAGGGGCGCTCCAGCCGCCGTACCCGGACGGCGGTCGCGCCGAAGGCGCGCTTCAGGTGTCCCGCGAAGTCCCATTCCGCGCGTGGCTGGCAGCAAAACAGGTTGAGGCAGAGGGAGCCGTGCTCCGGGAACGTGTGGCACGCGAGATGGGACTCACCGAGCAGGCAAACCCCGGTCACGCCGCCCGGTGGGGGGAAGCGGTGCCATGTGGGGGCTGCCACGGGGCGGAGCGAAAGGTCGGCGATCAAGGCGGTGAACAGCGCCTGGAGGGTGGGGAGGCTCGTGAGCGCCGCCGGGTCGCACCCGAGCGCCTCGACCACCCACTCTCGGCCCGCCACTGCTCAGGCCTGTGCGGCGCCGCACTCCGGGCAGAACTTCGCCTGGGACGGCACCGGCTTCCCGCATTTCACGCACGGCCTCGGTGCTGCTGCGGCATCGGGCTTGAGTGCGTCCATCATCGACTGTGCCATTGCCATGCCGGCCCCGAGTCCCGCGCCTACCCCCGCGCCCCCTCCGCCCGGATTCGCCGCCGCGGTCGGAATCGATTGCGCCACCTGGAACTTGGCGTACCGCCCGAGGTCGCCGACGATGTTCATGCCGATCCGCTCATCGAGCCGCTGCTGCAGCTCGTCGGGGAGGGACAGATTCTCGACGATGAAGGTCGAGAGCGTGAGCCCGAAGTCAGCGAACGCCGGCTGCACTCGCTTGGCGATCTCCTGCGCGAGCCCGCCCTGGTTCGCCGCCATGTCGAGGAATGGAACGCCGCTCGACGCGAACGCTTCGGTCACACGGCTGACCACGACGTCGCGCAGCTGGCCCTCGAGGTCGGCCACGCGATAGATGTCGCGCGTGCCGCTCACGCGCGTGTGGAACGTGGCCGGGTTCGAGAGCCAGTAGGCGTAGGTGCCGAAGCCGCGCAGCCGCACGACGCCGAATTCCTTGTCCCGGACTGTCATCGGGTTGGCGGTCCCCCACCGCTGGTTGAGCTGCAGCCGCGTCGAGAAGAAATAGACGTCCGACTTGAACGGGGACTGGAACGCCTTGTCCCAGTTCATGAGATTGGTGAGCACCGGAAGCGTTTTCGTGCTCAACGTGTACAGCCCCGGGCCGAAAACGTCAGCCATTTTTCCTTCGTTCACGAACGCCGCCATCTGGCTCTCGCGCACCGTCAGCTTCGCCCCGGTTTGGATCTCCATGTCCTGCATCGGAAAGCGGTAGGCGAGAATGCCGTCTTCCGGCTCGGTCCACTGCAAGACGTCGATGAACTGCTTGCGCAGGAAATCGCCGAGGGCCATGCCCCCTCCCCGTGTGGGTAATCGATAATAACGCGTACGGAGTCCGGGGCCAGACGTTTCGGTCTGGTCCGGCAACGTCACCCACCGCGCCGCAGCCGCTTGAGCAGCTGGATCTGCCCCGCGTGATACAAGTCGTGCGACGCGATGCCGTAGATGTGCTCCGCGGTGGACCAGCGCGAGCGCCACCCGCGTGAGGCGAGACGCGACGGCGGCAAGCGGGCGATCACTGCGCGCAGCAGCCGGTGTTCTTCCCGAAGCAGCGCGACGTCCCGCTTCCATGCCGCAGTGTCGGCTGGCGCGGGGAGCCGCGGCCAGTTGCTCCCCGCGCGAGGGAAGGTCAGCCCGAGGTCGCGCGTCAGCCGCCGCCGGACGATGTACTTCCAGTACGCCGCATGCAGCACGATCTCCCAGATGTTGTGACGCCCCGGCCGGGGTCGCCACAGCGCGTCGCGGTGCGCGAGCCCGCGAATCGCCCCAGCGAGCGCCGTACCGTGCCATGCGCGGTGATCGAATGCCTGGTCCAACACGTCCAGCAGCAGGGCGATCCGCCGATCGCGGGTCATCGCGGCCTCACAGGGCTCCGCCCCGACTGGTTCCGATTCATCGAGTCGCCGTGTCGAGGATCGCGATCTTCTGCCAGATCTTGCGCGACAGTCCGGCAGTGAGGTTCTCCACGTCGTTCACGGCTTCCAGCACGACCGGGTCTTGCAGGTGCTCGACGTACAGCGCCGCTACTTTGCTTGTGAGCGACAGCAGGTCGGTGCAGTAGTCGAGATAGCGGGCCAAGTCGGCGCGGGCCATGCGGCGGTCCGGCGTCACCTGAATCTCCTCCCGTCCGGGGAGAAACTCGTTCGGGGCCTTCCCTAGCTGGTGCATGTCCACCACGTGTGCGATGCTGCGCAGCTCGTGCAGCGCCTGGAGCGCCCGCCCGCGCTTCAGGCGTGTGTCGACCGTGGCGAGAAACACCACGGCGACCCCGAGGAAGACGAAGTTCTGGATGGCTTGTGACTGCATCAGGTCCGTCAGCGTGCGCGGGTCCGCCGACAGTTTGAGGCTGAGGAGCGCCCCGACCCCCAGCGCCATCATCAGCGCGATCACCAGGCCCGACGCGATGCGCAGCGGGAGGTTGGGCCGGCTCAGATCGACGGCGCGACCAATCGCCTCCCGGGCGACGGCGAGCAGCTCCCCGCCGACCTGACTCAGCCCCGAGCCGGGAAACCGCTCCTCGATGCGCCGCTGGACCAGGTCGAGGGTTTCCACGATATGCGCGCCGTCGAGCCGGCGATACATGCCAGGACCAGGACTCCCGTTGCCGAGGAGACTACGCCCGGACGCTAGCGCAAGCCCACGCCGATGCCAAGGGCGATCGCCACGGCGCCGAGCCCGAGCAGCAAGCCGTACAGTGGCAACGCGAATTTGAGCCAGTGCTCGTAGCGCACCCCCGCCGCGGCGAGGATCGCCATGAGGGCGCCATTGGTCGGCGTCAACAGCTCGCACAGCCCGCCGCCGTACTGGTAGGCGAGCACCGTCACCTGACGCGACAAGCCCAGCAGATCGGACAGGGGGACGAGGATCGGCAGCGTCAGCACGGCGTGGCCGCTGGGGCTCGGCACGGCGACGTGGACGACGGCGTGAAGCACCATCATGCCCCACGCCGAGAGTAGGAGCGGCAAGCCGGCGACGGGCGTGAACAGCCCGCGCACGATCGTGTCGACAATACGCCCCTGGTCGAGCGCCACGTAAATCGCGCGGGCGAACCCGATCACCAGCGCCGCGTAGGCCATCGCCCTGAACCCTTCCACGAAGGCCGCGGCGGTGCCGCCTACGCCCAGGCCGCCGCACACGCCGGCGACGACCCCCATGGCGAAGAACAGCGCTGCCATCTCATCGAACCCCCAGCGGTAGTGCAGCACGCCGACGATCAGGGCGGCGAACGCGACCAGGACCACGACGAGCACCGTCCCGCGGCGCGCCGGGGGCCCGGGCGGCGGGCCGGGGCCGGCCTCCGGGGGGACGCGCGTGCGGGCAGCGTACCGCATCGTCCCCCACGTCCAGATCGCCAGCGCGACGCTCAGCACCGCGATGCGGAACAGCGAGCCCGAGAGTAACGGGAGTTGGGCGAGCTGCTGCGCGATCCCGACCTGAAACGGGTTGATGGGACTGAACGCGGCGCCGACAGCGGCCGCCCCGAGGCTCGCCGCGACGGCCGTGACGGTATCGAAGCCCAGCCGGCCCACGAGGAGCAACATCACGGGGACCAGGGCGATGATCTCCTCCTTCATGTTGTCCAGCACGCCCCCCAGCGCGAACGCCAGACAGGCGGCCGGGATCACCAGCGCGTCGCGGCGCGCCAGCCGGCGCACCAACCACTCCACCGCCTCCCGCAGTGCTCCCGTGCGGTCCACCACGGTGAACGCACCGCCGATCAGGAAGACGAAGAAGATGACCGACGCCGCGTCAACCATGCCCTTCGGAATGGCGACCAGCGCCCACAACGGGCCGACGGGGTGGGGCGGAACGGCGTGGTAGGTGCCGGCGATCACCACGCGGCGACCCGTGGCAGGATCGTCGCGTCGATCGTATTGACCTGCCGGAAGCACCCAGCTCGCCGCGGCGGCGAGCGCGATGCCGGCGACCAGCAAGACGAGCGGGTGCGGGAACTTGAAGCCGCTCACCCGTCGGCCGCCCGGGCCCGGGCCCGCCGCCAGGCGTGGTAGGCGGGCAGACCGAGTGCCACGACGCCGAGCCCGAGCAGCGAGCGCTGCGGGCGCGCCCAGATCGTGTTGAGCACAATCGCCGCGGCCGAGGCGACGAACACGAGCGGCGTCCACGGGTACCCGGGGACGCGGAACGGCCGGGGAGCGTCCGGACGGCGCCGCCGCAACACGAAGACGCTGGCTCCGGCCAGCGCATAGAAGACCCACGCCGCGAAGATCACGTATGTGAACAGCTGCTCGAAGCTGCCCGTGGCCGCGAGCGCGATGGCCCACGCCGAGCTTACGAGCACCGAGAATGCCGGCGTGCCGAAGCGCGGATGGATTTCCGCCAGCTTCCGGAAGAACACCCCGTCCCGCGCCATCGCGTAGTACACCCGGGAGTTCGTCAGGGTGAGACCGTTCGCGGCACTGAACATCGCGACCAGCACGGCGGCGGCGATCAGCGTACCGGCGCCCGGTCCGAGCGATGCGCGCACGGCATCCGCCGCCACGCGATCGGTCCGGGCGGCGGCGGCTGGTCCCAGGGCCGCGATGTAGGCGACGTTGGCGAGGAGATAGATCGCGACCAACGTCACCGTGCCGATCACGATGCCGCGCGGAAACGTGCGCTGCGGGTCGAGGGCTTCGCCGGCCGACGCGGCGACGTTCGCCCACCCTTCGTAGGCCCACAGCACGGCGATCATCGCGACGCCCGCCCCCGAGAGGAGCGACGGCCCGAGCCGTGCGGTGAACGTCGCGGACCGGAGCTCGGGCAGGCCGTGGCCCGAGCCGAGCAGCACGACGCTCATCGCGAGGATGGCGGCCACCTTGATCCCCGTGCTCCAATTCTGGACACTCGCGCTGTGGCGGGTGCCGCGCACGTTCACGGCGCCTACGACGGAGATCATCAGGGCGGCGGCGAGCGTCCTGGCCGTGGGGCCGAGCGGCACGAATTGACGCAGGTATTCCGCGAACGCGACGGCGAGGGTCGCCACCGACCCGGTGGAGATCACGAAGAACAGCGTCCAGCCGAGCAGGAACGCGGGGAGCGGGCCGAACGCGTCGCGCACGTAGACGTACGCTCCGCCGGCCTCGGGAATCATCCCACCCAGCTCGCCGTACGTGAGCGCGCCGAGCAGCGAGAGCACGCCCCCCAGGACCCACACGACCAGGGCGTACCCCACGTCCCCTTCGGTTTGGCGCAGCACCGCCCCGGGTACGACGAAGATCCCCGAGCCGATGACGGTCCCGATGACGATGAACACGAGGTCCCGCAGGCGCAGCGTGCGCGTGAGCGAGGCTTCGGGCACGGCGGCCAAGCGAATTAGGAGTTCAGTGCCACACCGTGACGATCACACCCATCAGCAGGAGGTAGGCGAGCTGGTACCCGGCGTCGATCACCCACACGGCGAGCGGGTTGTCCGAGAACATGTTGGCCGTGAGGCCGATCGTCGCCGCGAAACCGAGCCACAGCAGGAAACCGAGCCACAGCCCCTGGACGAAGCTCGTGGCCTGGGTGTACGAGGCGAGCAGCGCCAGCACATACGCCATCACCAGGTAGCACAGCGCCGACACGGCGTACGCCCGGGCGACGCCTCGTTGCTTCATCGCCTCGAGCTGCTCCGGCGTGTAGCCGTGCGCCTGCATCCATTGCTTCGCGAACAGCACGGGGGAATACCACACGGCGCCCAGGACGAACGTCGCCACCGCGGCGACGATGACGGCGAGGATGTTCACGTTGGCGGTAGGCATGAGCGCTCCCTTGGTGCACGCTGTAGGTCCCGCCAAACTTACTTCTGCCGGAGCATTCGCGCGTCGTGCCGCGGCTCACCAGTGACCGCGCATCCGCACCGTGTCGCCGAGGTAAGCGTACTGAATGCGCCGCATGTAGCCGCTCGCGACCGCGCGGATCTCGGTCGGTCGCACGCTGCGCAGCCGCTTCACGAACTCGTCCCCGAGGCGGTAGTCCCCGAGGTACAGGTCTGCGCGGGCGAGGAATTCGGCTTGGTCGGCGGCGCTCGCGTTCTCGGCGAGGTAATCGAAGGCGAAGCTGTCCACGAAGCGACTCAGGGCGAAGTAGTCGAGCTGGCTGAATTGGAGCGTCTCGATCGCCGCGGTCATGAGCGGCAGCACCTGCTGCGGCTTCGGCGTGCTGGCGTACGCCCCCCCGACCGGAATGGCCTGGTCGATGAACGGCGCGAAGGCGGCGTACGACAGGCTGCGCTCGGAGCGCACCATGCGATGCAGCTCGGATGACAGCAGGGCGGTCGCCAGGCGGAACGCCCAGTAGCCGCGGCTCGTGGGCGGGGGGCCCGTGAAATAGGCGAGGATGTAGTTGGTCGGGATCGCGCGGTGCTCGACGAGCCAATGAGGCTTCAGCTCGGGGGCGGGTGGGGGCAAGGTCCACTGATACGCGCCGTGCGGCAGCTGTCCCAGCGTCGCGCCCACGAGGGACTCCACCTGGGCCCGCTCGACGTTTCCCACCACCACCAGCAGCATGCGGGACGTGACGAGCTGGTCGCGCCCGTAGGCCTGCAGATCGGCGGGCGTCAGCGCGGCGAGGGATGCCTCGGTCCCTTCGGGATCGAGCGCGTACGGGTGGTCCTGGAATAGGGCCGCGGTGGCAAGGATACGGATGCGTTCGTCGGGGTTCGAGTAGCGGGTGCGCGCCCGGCTCAGGAGTTTGCCGCGTGCCTGCGCCACCGCTCGCTCGGACAGCGCCGGATGCGTCACACGGTCGGCGAAGACGCGCCAGACGGCGTCGAGATCCCGTGCCAACCCGGTGAAGCCGAACACCGTCCAGTCGACCTCCGGCTCGAGCGAGACGACCGAGCCTGTGCGCGCCATCGCCCGGCGGGCCGTCTCGTCGGGGAACTGGGCCGTGCCGTATTCCGAGCTTCGCAGCAGCAGGGCTTCGATCCCCGCCGTGCGCTCGGTGAGTTGCCGGGCGCCGCCCAGCAGGTACAGCCGCACCGCCACGACCTCGCTCGCCCGATTGATCCGCTGGATCACCCGCAACCCGGCCACGTCGTAGGCCACGGTGAGCGTGTCCGGCGCCGGACCGCTGCGTGCCACGCCACCGGAACCCGCGCCGCCCCAGAAGAGCGGGAGCGCGGCGGCGCACAGGATCGGCGTGCGACGGGAGCTCACGGAGTGGTCTTGTGAGCGCCGCCGCGCAGCCAGGCGGCGAAGGACTCGACGACCGAGGGCGTGGCCAGCACGCCGATGACGCGGGGTCGGGAGACGACGTAGGTCGTGGCGAAGCGCCGCAGGTCGTTCATGGTCTGGGCGTTCATGCGGTCGCCGTAGGTCGAGTAATAGTCCATCCCGGCGCTGCTCCACCAGAAGGCGAGCTGCGGCGCGACCATCGCGGTCCGCTCGACGGTCAACGCGGTCGCCACCTCGCGCCGCTTCTTGGCGATCGCGAGATCGTCATCCGTGACGCCGACGAGCAGGTCGAGATCGTCGAGCTCGTGGAGCAGTATGAGGAGCGCTTCCTGGGCGTGCTCGGGAGTAGTCTTGCCGCGGAGCTCGATCGGCCCGGTGTGATCGAGGGTGAGATAATTCCCGCTCACTGACAGAAACGGGCCGGTGTCCACGAGCCGGCGCTGGAACGGAGAGCCGGCGTCGTTGAACACCCCGAACAGCGCGTCGGCGGCGTAGGTCGCCGCGGGGTCCGCCCGTACGCTCGGGCCTTGCAAGGCGATGACGATCGTGACGTCGAGCACGTCCTTGCCCAGCAGCACCGCGGTGCTGGCCACGCGCGGCGCTACCGGCGGGATCGGCCGGTCGGCGAAGGGATCGGGTCCCCGTTTCCAGTCCCCGAAGTGGTGCCGGGCGGCCTCGACCACGCGGTCCTCGGTTACGTCTCCCGTGACGATGAGCGCGGCGTTGTTGGGGACGTAGTACCGCGCGTAGGTCTCCTTCAGCCGCTCCGGGGTGATCCCCCGCAACGACACACTGTCGCCGCCCACGTCCTTGCGCGGCCACGACGCGCCCCACAGCGCGTGGTCGACCTGGCGCTCCAGCAGGTCTTCCGGGTCCGACTCGTCGCGTTGCAGCTCGTCCAGGACCACGGGGCGCTCGTCCTTCAGGTCGCCGTCGGAAAAGTGAGCGTTTTCGAGCAGGTGCCCCAGCAGCTTGATACCGTCCTCGACGTGGCGGGCGGGCACCACGACGAAGAAGGTGACCACCTCGTGATTCGTCGACCCGTTGTAGCGTCCGTTGAGCTTCGAGACCTCGTACCCGAACGCCGAGGGGTCGCGGCCGAACGAATGGAACAGCAGGTGCTCGTATAGGTGGGCCAACCCGGCTTCGAGGGAGTCTTGCGTGAACGACCCGTTGCGCACGGCGACGAGCACCGTGGCGAGGGGCACGGCTCGGTTCTCGGCGACCACGACTTCCAGCCCGTTCTCGAGCGTGGTGCGGTGAATGAGCCGATCGAGCCCGGACTGCTGGGCGGCGCCGGCGACAGGGAGAAGGGTCAGAGCGGCGAACAGCCTCGACACGCTGCGTCCGGTGATGGGCATACGGACGACCTGAACCGGGACGGGGTGTTGCCGTGGCGCCGCACGAACTACGCCATTCACGAGGATCAGGACATGGACACACACTATTCCCCGGGTGTGGCGCCGTCGCCATAGACGGCCCGGTAGGTGTAGCGGCGGCGCATTTGCTGGGGGCGTTTTTGCGGCAACGAGGGGTGGAAATGCGACAGCGCGCTCAGCTGCGCTTGTGATCCAGCCAGCCTGCGACCCCCGCGAACAAGAAGTAGGACAGCAGTGCTGTGAGCGCCGCGGCAGCGCTGCTGGGGGGTGGCGGCCCGAAGAAGACGGTCGCCTGGACGAGCACCATAACCACTCCAAAGACGGGCATGCCGTAGCGGCCGAGGGGCGTGCCGGCCGTCGTGGAGCGGAGGTAGAGCAGCATGCCGCCGAACAACACCGCGACCTCGAGCAGGAAGGCGGGAGCGCGGTAGTTCCACAGGCCGAGTCCCAGCTTGAGCATGTCGTCGTACAGCGGCAGGTCGGGACGGTGCACGATCACGTCGAGCACCCAGTGGGAGAACACGGCGGCGGCGACGAGCAGCGCCGCGCGACGCGACGCGCCGAAGGCGCGCAGCGATCGGCAGGCGGCGTACGCACCCAGCGACCACAGCAGCGCCGCGACGAGACTGTGGGTAAAGGGCATGTAGTAGAGGTCGAGGGGATTGGACGCCGTGATCCCCGGGACGATGCGGACCTTCTCGACGCCGAGCGGAACGAGGATGCCCCAGCCCACGTCGAGCAACTGGACGGCGAGGAACAGCACCCACAGCGGGATCGTCTTGTCGAGCCGCTTCGCCGCGAAGCTGATGCCGTAGTGGCCGACGAACATAGGGCTACCCGAACACCTCCAGCGCCACCTCGACCCGCCCGAACGGCGCGCTCACCTGCACGCCTTGCACGCCCCCCTTCACTTGCTCGAACATCTCGCGGGCGATCTTCACCCCCTCGGCGAGCGCGGCTTCCTTGCCTTTCTCCTGCGCCTGGCGCATCCGGGCGAGCACCGAATCGGGAACGGACACGCCCGGTACTTCGTTCGCGAGAAACTCGGCGTTGCGCAGCGAGAGCAGCGGCCAGATCCCCGCCACGATCGGGATCTTGAACTGCTCGACGCGCTTCAAGAACGCCGCGAGCTGCTGGGGATCGAACACGGGCTGTGTGACGGCGAACTCCGCCCCCGCGTCCACCTTCCACGCGAACCGCGACAGCTCGCGGTCCAGGTCGACGGCGCCCGGATTCACGCCGACGCCTATCGCCCACTGCGTGGGGGCGCCGATCGGGTTGTTCCCGGGATCGAGCCCGTGGTTCAGCCGGAACACGAGATTGGTGAGCCCGATCGAGTCGATGTCGAACACCGCCGTCGCCTCAGGGTACGGCCCCATCTTGGGCGGGTCGCCCGTGATAATGAGGATGTTGCGCAGTCCCGCGGCGTGCGCGCCCAGGATGTCCGACAGCATCCCGAGCAGGTTGCGGTCGCGGCAACAGTAGTGGATCACGGTCTCGATCCCCACTTCCCTTTGAATCAGGATGGCCGAGGGGAGCACTCCCATCCGGCTCTGCGCGCGCGGGCCGTCCGGGACGTTGACCGCGTCCACCCCGGCCGCCTTCAACGCCCGGCACTGCGCGAGCATCGGGGTCGCATCCACGCCCTTGGGCGGGACGATTTCGACGCTGGTCACGAGCTCCCCCCGCGCCAGCTTGGCGCCCCAGCGCGAGCGAGCGGCGAGCGGTACTTCCGCGACTCCGGCGGGCGCGGCGATCGTGTCGCGTGACACCACGGCAGGCTGATGGCGCGGCACGACGCTCGCGACGTAATCGCGGATCTTCTTGATGTGCTCGGGGGTCGTGCCGCAGCACCCTCCGACCAGGCGGGCCCCGGCCTCGATCATGCGCCGCGCGTAGCTCGCCATGTACTCGGGGGAGGCGAGGTAGATCTTGCGGTCGCCTACGTCGCGCGGCAGCCCCGCGTTCGGAACCCCGGAGATCGGGCGGTCGGTCACCTTCACCATCTTCTCGACGGCCTCGAGCACTCCGGCGGGTCCCACTGAGCAGTTCACGCCGATCACGTCCGCGCCCCACTCGGTGAGCTGCCGCGCGAACGTCTCCGGTCCCGTGCCGTAGTGGGTCAGTCCGTCGTCGCCGATCGTCATCTGCGCGATGACCGGGAGGTCGGACAGGCTCTGCACCGCGCGGAGCGCGGCGTGCAGCTCCTCCACGTCGGAGAACGTCTCGAGGATGAACCCGTCCACCCCGCCCGCGAGCAGGCCCTTCACCTGGCGCGAGAAGTGGGCGCACGCCTCGTCGCGCGCCAACGCTCCGAAGGGCTCGATCCGCACGCCGAGCGGCCCGATCGCCCCCACGACGCTGGCGCGCCCGGCTGCGGCGGCGCGCGCCAGCCGGGCCGCTGCCTGGTTGATCTGCTCGGTCTCGTCGGCCAGGCCGAAGCTCTTGAGCTTGAGGGGGTTCGCGCCGAAGGTGTTGGTCTCGAGGATTTCGGCGCCGGCGCGCACGTACGCCTCGTGGACCTCCTGCACGAGCTTCGGCTGCTTCAGGTTCAGCTCGTCGTAGCAGACATTGAGGAGGAAACCCTTGGAGTACAGCATGGTGCCCATCGCCCCGTCGAGGACGTGGACCTTGCCGTCGTTCAAGAGATCGCGAAGGGTGATTGTCATCCTGGCGTTTTAGCGAATTGTTTAACGTGGCTGCAATAGGCCGCAAATCACCACGTACTCGAGTTGTCCACGAAATTTAGATCAACGGCGTCGTGCCGCAAGCCGTATCTTTCTCCACCCGCCACCGGAGCTGCGGACCCGTGTCACTCGCCGCCCTGCATCCCCAGATCGTGCACTTCGTGATCGCCCTGCTCTTCGTGGGCGTGCTCCTGCGGTGTGTCTCCCTGACGGGGCGGGTCCCGTTCACGGGGCCCGCCGCCGCGCTGCTGCTGCTCGTCGGGACCGGCGCCGCCGTGCTGGCGGTGCAGTCGGGGACGGCGGCGCACGGGCCGGTGGAGCGCGTGCCGGGCGCGCGGGCCGCGGTAATGGAGCACGAGGAGTGGGGACAGCGCACGCGGAACATCTTCCTGGTGGTGGCGGCGCTCGAGATCGCCGCGCTCGTGCCGGCGGTGAGCCGCTGGCGTAAATGGGTGCTGGCGGCCTCGGCCCTCGTGGGCCTCGGCGGTGCGGTCTCGCTGTACCAGGCGGCGGACTTGGGCGGCGATCTCGTGTACGCGTACGCCGGCGGCGTGGGCATCCGCTCGGGCGATCCCGCCGACGTGGGTCGGCTGCTGGTGGCGGGGCTGTATCACCAGGCGATGCTCGAGCGCAAGGCGGGCAGGCCCGCCGATGCGGCGGGGCTCGTCGGCCAACTGGCCCAACGATATCCCGACGATACGAGCGCGCGGCTGCTGGCGGTCGAGTCGCTGATCGTCGACCAGCACGATGGCAAGGCGGCGCTGGCGGCGCTCAAATGGTTCCCTGCGGCACCCGACAGCCGCTTCCTACGGTTCCGGGTCGGGCTGCTGCGCGCCGACGCCTTCGCGGCGTCCGGGATGGCGGACTCGGCGAAAGCCCAGCTGCAGGCGATGGCCCGCGAGTTCTCGAACAACCGGGCGATCGAGGATCGCCTGGGCAAGCTCAAGTAGGTTTCGGCATGTCCGACCTTCTGGCGGCGCGCTCGCAAATGGGCGTGTCGCTCGCGTTCCACATCATCTTCGCCGTGGCGGGAATCGCCATGCCGGTGATGATGGTCGTGGCGGAGCACCGCTGGCAGGTGACGGGGCACGCGATCTACCTGGATCTGGCGAAGCGCTGGTCGAAGGGGACGGCGATCCTCTTTGCGGTAGGCGCCGTGTCGGGGACGGTGCTGTCGTTCGAGCTGGGCCTCTTGTGGCCCGAGTTCATGCGGTTCGCGGGCCCCATCATCGGGATGCCGTTCTCGCTCGAAGGGTTCGCGTTCTTCACCGAAGCGATCTTCCTCGGCATCTACCTGTACGGCTGGGACCGCATTCCCCCGCGCGCGCACCTCGCCGCCGGCGGGATTGTCGCCCTCTCCGGTGCGGCGTCCGGCGTGTTCGTAGTCATCGCGAACGCATGGATGAACGCGCCGACCGGGTTCGAGCTGGTGCAGGGGCAGGCGGTCAACGTCGATCCTCTGGCCGCGATGGCGAACCCGGCGGCGCTGCCGCAGGCGCTCCACATGACGCTCGCCGCCTACGCCGCCACGGGCTTCGCGGTGGCCGGAATCCACGCGCTGTTGCTGCTCAAGGACCCCGCGAACGCGTTCCATCGCCGCGCCCTGGCAGTCGCGCTGATCGTCGGCGCGCCCGCCGCGGTGCTGCAGCCCATCTCAGGAGACTTGAGCGCCCGGCACCTGGCGCGGCACCAGCCCGTGAAGCTCGCCGCGGCGGAAGCCTTGTTCCAGACGCAGGCCGGCGCGCCGCTCACGCTGGGCGGCTGGCCGGACGTGGACCGGCGCGAGACACGGTTCGCAATCGACATCCCCGCCGGCCTCTCGCTCCTCGCCTTCCACGACCCGGGAGCGGTCGTCAAGGGGCTCGACGCCGCGCCGCGCGACGAGTGGCCCAACGTTCCGGCGGTGCACCTCGCGTTTCAGCTCATGGTGGCGCTGGGCAGCTATCTGGCGCTGATCGCCCTGTGGGCCGGCTGGCGTGCCTGGCGCGGTGCCGATCTCGCCCATGATCGGTGGCTGCTGCGCGCGATCGTCCTCGCCGCGCCGATGGGGTTCATCGCGGTCGAGGCCGGCTGGATGGTGACGGAGCTGGGCCGGCAGCCGTGGGTGATCTACGGCGTGCTCAAGACCGCGGACTCCGTCACGCCGATGCCGGGCCTGATCGTGCCCTTCCTCACCTTCACGCTGCTGTACTGCTTCCTGGGTGCGATCGTCGTGTGGCTCCTGTACCGGCAGATCCTGCGTAGTCCGGAAATCCCGGAGTGGCGTGGGTTCTACATGCCGGGAGGCGGGAGTCGGGAGAGGGGAGACGCGGCGTGAGCCTCGCCGACCTGCTCGCCGTCGTCATATTCGCGACGCTCAATGCCTATGCGGTGCTCGCGGGCGCGGACTTCGGCGGCGGCGTGTGGGCCCTGCTCGCGGGCGGCCCGCGGAAACAGCGCCAGGGCGAACTGATCGCGCACGCGATCGGGCCGGTGTGGGAGGCGAACCACGTGTGGCTGATCCTCGCGATCGTGTTGCTCTTCACCGGCTTCCCGGCGGCATTCGCCCGGCTCGGCATCGTGCTGCACATCCCCTTGTCGCTCGTCCTGATCGGGATCGTGCTGCGGGGGTCGGCCTTCACGTTCTGGCGCTACGGTGGGGACACGGATGCGGAGCAGCGTCACTGGGGCGTCACCTTCGCGGTCGCCAGCCTGATTACGCCGGTGCTGTTGGGTGTCACGGTGGGAGCCATCGCGTCGGGCGCGGTTTCCGGGCCCCGGGCCCCGGGCCCCGCGTTCTTCACAGGCTACGTCGCGCCCTGGCTCACTCCCTTCGCGCTCAGCGTCGGCGTGTTCGCGCTCGTGGCGTTCGCATTCCTGGCGGCGGTCTACCTGACGCTCGAAGCGGAGGACAGGGAGCTGCAGGAGGACTTCCGCCGCCGCGCGCTCGGCGCGGGCGTCGCGCTGTTCGGCGCTGCGCTACTGGTGCTGGCGTTGTCGGGAGTTGGGGCCGGGGCCCCGCGGGTGCGTGCCGGACTGATCTTCGCGCCGTGGGCCGCGCCGCTCCATCTCCTCGCCGGCGTGGCCGCCGTCGTGGCGCTCGCCGCCCTGTGGCGTCGGCGGTACGGTGCGGCCCGCATCGCCGCTGCCTGCCAGGTGTCTCTCATCCTGTGGGGATGGGGCTTGAGCCAGTATCCCTACATCCTGCCGCCCGACCTCACGGTCGCGGGTGCGGCGGCACCGGCGGTCACGCTGCGTCTCGTGCTCGGCGCGCTGGCGCTCGGCGCCGTGGTATTGTTGCCATCGCTCTACTACCTGTTTCGGGTCTTCAAGAGTCGAACACCCGTTGCGCCACCCACCATGCCGCCAGCGCGCCCGCGATGAATCCCAACAGCTGGCCCCAGACCCCGAGCACATGCCCAGCGAGCACGCCGACGACGGTGCCCACGACGAAGCTGACGAGCGCCTTGAGGAGCTTCACGCGCGTTCCCCCCTCCCGTCTGCCAACAGTGTGTGGATCGCCGCGCCAGTCGCCAGCCCCGCCACTTGGACGATCTTGCGGCGACCGCCGGCGCCCGACACGATCGTCACGGCCCGGCGGGGCACGCCGAGCCGCTCCGCGAGGAAGCGGGTGAGCTCGGCGTTGGCCGCGCCGTCCACCGGAGGGGCGGCGATCCTGACTCTGATCCCGTCGCCGTGGCGGCCCGCGACTTCCGTGCGGCGGGCTCGCGGCGCGACGTGCACGACGATGCGGGCCGCGCTCAGACTCACACCACGCTGAGGAGCAGCTGCTTGAGCACCCAGAGGGCCAGCCAGGCTACCAGCGGGCTCCAATCGACGGCTCCCATGGGCGGCAGCACGCGGCGGATCGGTTCCACCAGCCAGTCGGTGAGGGCGTAGGCGGGCCGCATCCAGCGGGAGTACCGAAACGCGCCGAACCACGACCCGACGACTCGGACCATCAGAGCGGCGAACAGCACGCTGTAGACGGCGCCGATCAGGAACGCCAGCATCGCCCGCGGGCCTCCCCCGGCCGCCGCGGCCAGTCCGTAGAACGTCCCCATCGCCCAGTCCAAGAGCGACAGCAGCACCACGCCGGCGATCGCGACGACCACGACGAGCCACCAGCCGGCGTTGACCGGGTTGCCGCCGAGCCGGACCAAGCGCCCTTCCACCGGGCGGATCACCGGATCGCTTGCGGCGCGCAGCATCCGGCCCAGCGTTCCGAAGGGCGACACGTGCCGGGCGCGCACCAGCCACGAGGCGGAGGCGATTGCCACGCTCAGCGCGAAGACGGCGAAGACGGCGTAGCGGGCGAGAGCTCGGTAGTCGTGCATGGCTCTCAGGGCACGAACATTTCGACGACATCCGTCTGCGCGAACCCGGCCTTCGGGCCTCCGCCGATCACGTAGATCTTGCCGCTTAGCGTCGCGGCGCCCAGCCCGTGGCGCGCGGTCGGGAGCGGCGGTGCGCTGGTCCACCGATCCGTCGCGGGATCGTACACTTCGTGCTTGTCGAACACCGATGATCTGGTCTCGCCGCCGAAGGCGTGGATCTTCCCTTCGAGCACCGCCGCGGCGAGCCCGCCGCGCCGGCTGGGCATGGGCGATTTCTTCGTCCAGCGGTTCGTCGCGGGATCGTAGGCTTCGACCAGATCATAGTTGCGGTCGGGGTTGAAGGGGCGCCCGCCGATCGCGTACACCATGCTGCCGACCGCGGCCGCCGTGAGGTGATCGCGCGGGGTCGGGATGGGCGCGACGGTGGTCCAGCGATTGGTGGCGGGGTCGTAGATCGCGCTCGAGTCGACGAGCTTACGGCCGAGACCCCAACCGCCCACGAGGACGAGCTTGCCGTTCACGACGCCCACGCCGGAGGCTCCGCGCGGCGACGGCAGCGGCGCCCGCGGCTCCCAGCGGTTCAGGTCCTCGCGGTAGATCCACAGCGTGTTCTCGGGGACGAACGTCGCCTCGGCGAGCCCGCCCACCGCGTAGAGCGTGTCCCCCGCCACCGCGAGCGGCATGTGATGCCGCGGTGCGGGCAAGTCGCCGATTCGCTCCCAACGGTTGGCCGCGGGATCGAACCGGAACGCCTTGGCGATCGGCTTGCCGGAGCGATCGAACCCGCCGGCGATGTAGATCTTACCGTGGACCACGGCCGCGCTGAGCTCCTGGATCGGCTCGGGGAGCGGCGTGGCAGGAGACCAGCGGCCGTCGGAGGTGAAGACCGATGTCGCGGCGACGAGCGTGAGCGCGAGGCGCATCAGTCGGCCGCGGCGAACGCCGCCGCCACGATCCTGGCCTGCTCGGCCTGGTGCGCCGCGGGGTATCCCTCCGCCGGACTGGAGTGCTCGGGCCGACCGATGTCGCGCACCGTCACGCCCGGTCCGACGAGCTGGCGCAGCTGCGGCAGCATGAACTTCTGGGGCCCCATGTTGCGCGGCTCCTCCTGCACCCAGACGATCTCGTTGATCTTCGGGTAGCGCTCAATCAGCTCGGCGATTTCGGCGGCGGGGAAGGGATACAGCAGCTCGACCCGGCCGATCGCCACGTGGGCCGCCTGCGCCCGGCGGGGTGAAAGCGACAGATCGTAGTATACCTTGCCGCTGCACAGCACGAGCCGGGTCGCCCCGCGGTGCGCGTCGCCGGCGGGGTCGTCGAGCACCGGCCGGAAGTCCCCGGCTGTGAGCTCTTCCAGGCGGGACGTAGCCTGCGGCAGCCGCAGCAGGCTCTTCGGCGTAAACAGCACCAGGGGTCGCAGCTCGGCGTGGCGCGCCTGGCGTCGTATCAGGTGGAAGTACTGGGCCGGCGTGGTGCAGTTGGCGACCCGCAGGTTGCCCTCGGCGCAGAGTGCCAAGAACCGCTCGATCCGCGCGCTCGAATGCTCCGGCCCCTGGCCCTCGTACCCGTGGGGGAGCAGCAGGCTGAGGCGCGAGGTCTGTCCCCATTTCGCCAGGCCTGCGATGAGGAACTGATCGATGATGACCTCGGCGCCGTTGGTAAAGTCCCCGTACTGCGCCTCCCACAGCACCAGCGCATCGGGCGCGGCCGCGGCGTACCCGTACTCGAAGCCGAGGCAGGCGAACTCCGAGAGCGGGCTGTTGTGCAGCTCGAACGGCGCCCGCGCGCCCGGCAGGCTCTGGATCGGCGCGTAGCGCTGCCCGTTCACCGTGTCGTGCAGGACCAGGTGTCGCTGGCTGAACGTCCCCCGCTCCGTGTCCTGGCCGGTCAGCCGGATCGGCGTCCCCTCGGCGACGAGCGAGGCGAACGCCAGCGCCTCGGCGTGCGCCCACTCGATCCCGCCCTCGGTGAGGGCGCCGCGCCGGCGCTCCAGCTGCCGCAGCAGTTTGGGGTTGACGCTGAAGCCCGCCGGCACCGCGAGCAGCTGCTCGTTGAGGCTCGAGAGGATCTGGCCGGCGACGGCGGTGGTGGGCTCCGCGCTCGGCTGGTGTGCGTCGGAGATGCGCTGCGGCTCCTGACCTTGCCCCGTTTCGGAGAGATGGGCTCGCAAAGACTGCTGGATCTCCGAGAGGCGCTGGGCAAAGCGCTCCGCTTCGGCCTCGGCCCGCGCAACGTCCTGGACGCCTTCGGCCCCGAGCTGCTCCGCGTAGCGCTGCCGCACCGTGGGCGTTCGTTTGATGCGCTCGTACAGCAGTGGCTGCGTGTAGGCGGGCTCGTCGCCCTCGTTGTGCCCGTGGCGCCGATAGCCTACGACGTCGATCACGACGTCGGCGTGGAACTTGTCGCGGTACATCATGGCGAGCCGCGCCGCCGCGAGGCACGCCTCGGGGTCGTCGGCGTTCACGTGCACGATCGGCGCGTCGAAGCCCTTCGCCAGGTCGCTCGAGTAGTCGGTCGAGCGCCCTTCCTTCGGGTCGGTCGTGAAGCCCACCTGGTTGTTGGCGATCAGGTGAATCGTCCCGCCGGTGGTGTAGCCCTTGAGGCGCGCCAGGTTGAACGTTTCCGCCACCACGCCTTGCGCCGCGAATGACGCGTCGCCGTGGATCAGCAGCGGTAGCGCGACCGTCCCGTCGTGGATGGGATCTTTCCCGCGGCGGTTCGTCTGGTTCGCACGGGCGCGGCCCTCGACCACCGGATTGACCGCCTCGAGATGGCTGGGGTTGGGCGAGAGCGTGACGTTCACCGGTTTGCCCGATGCCGTCTGGTACACGCCGTCGGCGCCGTGGTGGTATTTGACGTCGCCCGTGCCGCCCTCGGGGGTGAGTGTCTCTTCTACGGGGCGCCCCCCCTCGAACTCGGCGAAGATGGTCTCGTACGGCAGCCCAACGATGTGGGCGAGCACATTGAGGCGGCCGCGGTGCGCCATCCCGAGCACGACGCGGCGCGCCCCGCTCACGCCGGCGAGCTCGATCGTCTGGTCCAGCATCGGGACGAGCACGTCGAGCCCCTCGATCGAGAATCGTTTCTGGCCGAGGTACGCCTTGTGAAGGAAGCGCTCCAGCCCCTCCACCGCGGTGAGCCGGAGGAGCAGCTTCTGCTTCTCCCGCGCCGAGAGCGGCGCGCGGTGCTGGCCGGACTCGATCACCTGTCGCAGCCACAAGCGCTCCACGTGACTCCCGATGTGCTCGACCTCGTAGGCGAGGGTGCCGCAGTACGTCTTGCGGAGTTCGGGGTACGCCTCGGCCAGCGTTCTGCCGGGGACGTAGATCCGCAGCACGTCGGCCGGCACCCGCGCCATGATCTCGATCGTGAGGCCGAGGGGGCCGGGATCGAGCGCCGGGTCGCCCGGCGGATCGGAGCCGAGCGGGTCGAGCCGCGCCGCCATGTGGCCAAAGTTGCGAAACGCTTTGACGAGGGCCATCGCAGCCGCGACGGCACGCAAATCATCGGGAGACGGGAGAGGGGAGATGGGAGGTGTTGCTGTGACCACTCCCGCCTCCCGGCTCCCGCCTGCCGTCAATCCCAAGCTCTCAATCACCGCGCCGTAGAACTGCTCGTCGCCCTGCAGCAGGCCCTCGATCCGCCGCAAGAACATCCCCGACTCCGCGCCCTGGATGACGCGGTGGTCGTAGGTGCTCGTGAGCGTCATGATCTTGGCCGGGCCGATCTGGCGGATCGCGCCCGTCGCGATGATCGTGCCCTGACCCTTCATGAGACGGGGCACCGAGGCGACGGTGCCGATCGTGCCGGGGTTGGTCAACGTGATGGTCGCGCCCGCGAAGTCGTCCGGCAGGAGCTTGTTGGTCCGCGCCTTGTCGACCAGCGTCTCATACGTCGCGTGGAAGGCGGCGAAGTCCATCCGCTCGGCGTGCTTGATGACGGGAACGACGAGGGCGCGACTGCCGTCCTTCTTCTCCACATCCACCGCGAGGCCCAGGTTGACACCCTGTGGGTCGAGACGGTGCGGCTTGCCCTCGACCTCCTGGAACGCGTGGGTCATGCCGGGCAGCTGCTTCGCCGCCTGCACGATCGCGAAGCCGATCAGGTGCGTGAACGAGATCTTCTTCCCTCGGGCGACCAGCTGGGCGTTCAGCTCCTTGCGGCGCGCGTCGAGCGTCTCGACTACGATGTCGCGGAACGAAGTGGCCGTCGGGACGGACAAGGAATCCGTCATGTTCTGGACGAGGCGGGCTGCCGGGCCGGTGATTGGGGTCAAGCCGGGAGCCGGGAGACGGGAGGCGGGAGGTGTAGGCTGCGGGGCCGTCGCGGCCGCTGACTCCCGTCTCCCGCCTCCCGTCTCCCGGAGGACTTCGTCGCGGCTCGTCGGAATCACCGGCAGCTCCGCGAGCTTGCCGTTGTCGAAGAGGTTCCGCCATTCTTCTCCCACCGAGGCGGGATCGCGCAGGTACTGCTCGTACATCACCTGCACGAAGGCGGCGTTGTGGGTGCCGAAGACGAACTCGCTCACGAGCAGCAATTTAATCAGGCGTCAGCCGTTTAATCAGCCGTCAGCCATCGGCCGTCAGTATATTCGTCGAGCCATGTTCAAACGGGGCTTCCTGTTGCTCGGCCTGCTGCAGTGCTCTGCGGCGGCGGCGCAGAATCGCGGCCCGCTGCGCGAGCGGCTGGCGGCACGGGTCGCGCAGGCGCCCGCGACAGGGGTAGGCCTGTACTACCGCAGCCTCACGCGCCCGGACTCGCTGGTCCTCGAGGCCAATGTGCGGTTTCACGCGGCGAGCACGATGAAGCTCCCCGTGATGATCCAGGTTTTTCGGGATGCGGACGCCGGGCTGCTCCGGCTGGACGACTCGCTCACCGTGCACGTGGTCTTCCCGTCGCTCGTGGACGGCTCGCCGTTCGAGGTGGACAAGGCGGACGACTCGGACTCGACGCTCTATGGGCGCGTCGCCCGCCCGGCGTCGGTTCGGGACCTGCTCGAGCTGATGATCACTCGCTCGTCGAACCTCGCGACCAACATCCTGATCGAGCGGATCGGCGCGGCGCGGGCGCAGGCGTCGGCGCGCGCTCTCGGCGCATGGTCGATCCAGGTGCTGCGTGGGGTGGAGGACGGCAAGGCGTACCGCGCGGGGCTCAACAACACGACCACCGCCCGCGATCTGGGCGTGTTGCTCGCCGCGATCGCCCAGAACCGCGCGGCGAGCCCGGCATCGTGCCGGGAGATGCTGCGGATCCTCGAGGCGCAGGAGTTCAACGAGGGGATTCCCGTCGGCCTGCCGCCCGGGACGCGCGTGGCGCACAAGACCGGCTGGATCGGCGAGGTGGTGTATCACGACGCCGCGATCGTGTATCCGCCGAGCGGCGGGAGCTACCTGCTAGTGGTGCTGACGGGCGGGATCAAACAGGACAGCGTGGCGCACAATCTCGTGGCGGACGTGTCGCGCCTGGTGTACGCGGCGGCAGTCAGGGAGCCTGGAGCTGCGGGTAAACCTTGATCCAGTGCGTCCGCACCTGCACCCGCACTGGACGGCCAAGGTAGTTGGAGATCAACACGGTCGACGTCAGCGCCGGCATGTGGCAATCGACGCACCGGCCCACCAACTCCTGACCGTGGCTGGGAAAGAGACCGCAACTCTGCATGGTGTGGCACGTCAGGCACCGCCCGGAGAGTGCCACGACATCGCGTTGCTCGCCGTGCACATCGTGGCACGTGGCGCAGGTCATCTGCGAGGAGCGGAAGCACCTGCTCCGTTCCAGCAGGGCTACTTGATTGCCGTGCACGTCGATCTCCCCGGTGTCCGGTGTCGTCCACAAGTCTGACCGCTGCTCGAGGGGCTGCCCCGGCACATAGGCGAACGGCAGGGTGCGCAGCGCCGCGGTCCCTGCGTGACAGAGCGCGCACGCGTCCAACTGTCGCACGCGGGGGAGCCGCCCAGGATTGATCATCGCGCGCGGGAGCAACGCGCGCAGCGCAGAACGCTCGCGTCTCGCATGCTCGCGGCCCGAGCCGTGACACGTTTCGCAGCTGATGCCGAGCACCGCGCCGGTGGGTCGGTAGCGATTGATTACCGTGGGGTCGGGCACGTGCTCGAACCACGACGCGTGGCACTCCAGGCAGCGCGGCGGGATGGGGCGCCCGAAGTTGGGCGTTCCGTCCGGATAACCAGGGCTGTTCACCCACCCCACGCCCTTCCAATACGAGACGGGGAGCTGGTACAGTTGATCACCGGCGCCCCAATACAGATACGATTGTCCTTTCCGCGAGCCGGTCACGAAGGCGATGCGCTCGGAGTGGCTGGACGTGTCGGGTGCGCGCCCCAGCACCGCGGTTTGATAGAAGCCCGTGGCGGTGGAGTCCATGCGAAAGTGCAGCTGCGGATTCGACGTTCGCATGACGTTCTCACCACGGCTGAAGCTGCCCGCGATGGACTGGCGCGTCGGAAGGGTCGAGGTCAAACGGTGGGCGGTCTGCTCGAAGCGCGCCTTCTGCTGGTGACAGGAGAGGCAGACGGCGTCACCCGCGGCGTTGTCTGCACGCAGCGCCTCAGCCCGATGCGGGATCGCGAACAGTCCAGCCGCGACCGCGCCAGCGACCAGCAGCAAGACGGCGATGGTGAGCGAGAAGCGTGCGCTGGGGTTCAACTGGTCGGTGCCGGTGCGCGGCAATCAGGGCACGGCCCCGGCCAGGGCGGGCGTCTTCCAGAGATCGATCGGCTTCGCGACGCCTGTGGGGCGGAAGGGCAGCATGATTTTACGACCCACTCCCGCCGACGCGTAGGCGGCATACAGGGCCTCCTGCACCACGCGTCCGGTTTCGCCATCGGAGATCGGCGTCTCCTTGCCGCGCACACAGCGCGCGAAGTGCCGCATCTCCTGGGGAAAGCCGTAGTTCCAGTGCTCCTCGAACACCGGATACGTCCAGCCCTTGGTCGTCGCCGCCTTTTCGACGGCGTAGCCGAACCCCGTCTCTGAGTACGTCGGAAGCGCGTTGCCCATCAGCAGGTCCGCGTAGGTCTGCCCCTTGTCGCCGAACACCTCGATGGTGTCGTCCATGCCGCCGGGCCGGTTCCAGCTGCTCTCGACCATCCCAACGGCGCCGTTCTCGAATTCGATGATCGTAATCGCCTCGTCCTCGCCCTGGGTGCGCGCCCGATGCACCTGCGTCGCCATTTGCGAGTAGATGCTCGTGATCCGCGGCTTGCCGAGGAACCACCAGCAGAATGCGATCCCGTGGCATCCCAGGTCCATGACCGCGCCGCCGCCCGACTGCTCCACGTCCCAGAACCACTCCGAGTGCGGACCAGAGTGTTTCTCGCCCTGCTTGACCAAGTGCACGCGGCCGAACGCGCCTTCGTCCGCCAGCTGCTTCGCCTTCACGTACTTGGGCGCGAAAAACAGCTCCTCGGCGTAGAGCAACAGCACGCCCGCCCGGCGGCACGCGTCGATCATCGCGTCGGCTTGCTCGAGCGTCAGGCACAGGGGCTTTTCGCACACCACGTGCTTGCCGGCCTTGGCGGCGTCAATCGTGATCTGCGCGTGCAATCGATTGGGCGCCGTGATCGAGATCATCTCGACCGCGGGATCGCGCAGCAGCTCGCGGTAATCGGTGTAGACGCGCGGGATGCCGTGCCGCTGCGCGAAGCCGGCTGCGTGTCCCTTGGTCGGCGACGCTACGGCGACCACCTCGGCTTCGTCGGGCGTGGCTTTCACGGCCCCCGCGATGCACTCCGCCTGAAAACGCGAGCCGATGATCCCGATTCTCACTTTTGACATCGAGGCCTATCTCCCTTGCTCACCCTGCAACGCCGCGACCGCCTGCCGCGCTCGCTCGACAAACGGCTGCAGCTCGGGGTCGGCGTGCTGCCACGCCTCGATGAACCGTTCGTAATACCGGGTGGCCTGCGGTGCGTCGCCCAGCTGCTGGTACAGTGCGCCCCGCTCCGCCCACGATCGCACCACGAGGCCGGCGGTATTGATGTGGTCGTCTAGACTGTCCAGGCGCGCGTAGGCGTCGATCGCAAGACGCGGCTCGCGCAGGCGAGCCAAGAGATCGCCCCAGGCGAACGAACGGATCCCTCCTTCGAAGCCGTTGAATTCAGCGTCCCCAGCCGTGCGATAGTGGCGCTGGACTCGCATCCGGGCGCGCGCCGTGTCACCGCGCGCCAGGGCGAGGTGAGCGTCGGCGACGTGCCAGGTGCTCCATGCCAACGTGTCGACGTGGCCCAGGAGGGGCCACAGGAGCAGGGTGTCTCGTGTCGCGAGGAACATGGCGAGCGACAGCGTGCCGAGTCCTTGGCTGACGCGCCGCCGGCGCGCGGGATCGGTACCCGCGTAGCGGTCGACCGTGGCGCGCAACTGATCCGCCAGGTTGTCGTGCGCGCCCGGTCGGGCACGGGTTTGGCCGACCTGGGCAGCGAGAAACCCATCGCTCAGCCAGGCGATGTCCGTCCCTGCCATTCGAAGGCTACCCACATTGGTCGAGTCGAGCCCGAGTCCCTGTAACGTCGCGCTGAAACGCAGGCCCTCGGCCCAGCGGCCGCCGGCGCCCGCGAGCAACGCGGACGGGAGGGACCAGTCGCGAAAGCGCCCCTCCCGGATCTGTAATAGGGTGTCGCGCGTCAGGCGCAGCCCGTCATGCACGGCGGTTGCGGCTTGACCGGCGCGGCCTAGCAGGAAGAGCGACATCCCCTTAAAGAACGCGGCTTCGGCCTGCCATCCCAGTCGGTCCATGGCCCTCGCCTCGTCCACCACCTCGTCGTAGCGTCGCTGGCTGTACAGCACGTCCAGCAGCATCTGCCGCGGTCGCCACGAGCCCGACACGGCGGCCACCCACGCGCGCGCCGTCTGTATCTGCGCCGCGCGCGCCTCATCGCGCCAGCGAGCGACCGTCCGAGCCCCGAACCCGCGGTTCAGCACGTCGGGCGTGCCATAGGCGGCCGAGTCTCTGAGACAGAGGTGGAATGCCGCGGACCCATCGCCCCCGGCGCAGCGCGAGAGCGCATCGAGGATGTGTTGATAGGCGAGCACGTAGCTCGAATCGAGTGCGAGGGTGTGCTGAAACGCGCGCAGCGCGCGTCCCAGATTGCCCAGCGTGTCCGGATGGGGGAAGTCGGACGACCGGTCGTGGTAGTGGGCTTCCCCCAGCTGATACCATGCCTCGACGTCCGTCGAATCGCGGGCGATCAGATCCTCGACGATCCGGCGGGCTCGCGACCAGTGCCCGTCTTCAAAGGCGCGGTGGAACGCGACGAGCGCGCGCAGCCGGGGCGGCAGCGAAGCGCTGTGTCGCTCGGCGCCGAGGAGAAATTGGCGGCGGTCGATGGTGGCAGAGCCCCACCCTGAGGCGCTGTGCTCCCTGATTCCGAGGCCCCACCCTCCGGCGTTGTAGAGCCTGAGGTAAGCGAGCGCGAAGCTGGAGTCGAGCGCCACGGCACGCTCGAGAAGCAGCTGGGCCGAGTCGAGCTGGAACCGCTGCAGCGCCGCAGTTCCCTCGAGATAGGCGCGGTACGCGGCGATCGAGCTGGTCGTCTGAGCCAGCACCGAGGGTCGCTCGCCCGGCGGGGCGCCGCTCGTACCCAGGATGCGCGCGGCGAGCGTGTCGAACAGGGGCCGCGGGTCGGCACCCCACGCCGCGCGCACGGTATGCGTCGCGAGGCGGTCACCGGTGCGTACGTCGTGCACCTTGGCCTCGATCGCGAGGGAGTCGCCCTCCCGACGGACGTCGCCCAGCACCAACGTCCCCACGCGGGCCTCGCGAGCCATGGCGCGCGCCGCTTCGAAGTCGACGCCGGCACCGGCGCTCACGTGGTGGCGCCGCATGAGTGAGGCGGTGCGCTCGTCATCGTACACGCGCATGTCCTGCCAGTGCGCCGCCCCGAGGCCGAGCAGGTTCATCGCCCCTTCGTCGAGGTAATCGCGGGTGACATCGCCGGTCTTGTTCTTGAACGGGAAAACGATGAGGGATTTGCGCGGATCCCCCTCCGCACGGAACTCCCGCGGCCAGAGGGTGAACGCGACCACGGCCACGAGCCCCAGCGCGCCGGCGGTGGCGATGCTCCGCGTGCGCCACCGGGTCGCAACCCGGAACCCGGTACCGCTCAACCGCGCGTCGAGCGCCGCGCTGAGCTCGTCCGCCGTGGCAAAGCGGTCCCCCGGCTCTCTGGCGAGAGCGCGCTCGATCACGGATTGCAGACCCAGGGCGTCGTGCCTCAGCTGCGGCACCTTGCGGGACAGCGCCTGCGCAATGACGGACTGCGGGCTCGCGCCTTCGAACGGGGGACTGCCCGCCAGCATCTCGTACAGGACCGCCCCCAGGGCGTAGATGTCGGTCCGGCCGTCCAGGTTGGTCTCGCCCAGGGCCTGCTCGGGGCTCATGTACTTCGGTGTGCCGACGGCCATGCCGGTCTGCGTCAGCTCTGAGGGCGCCGCTGAGGCGCTCACCGCCCGCGCGACCCCGAAGTCCGCCACGACCGCGTGGCCCTGCGAGAGTAGGATGTTCGCCGGCTTGATGTCGCGGTGCACGATCCCCTGGCGGTGGGCGTAGGCCAGCGCATCGGCCACCTCGCGCGCGATGCGCGCCGCCTCCGCGTGAGGCAACGGGCCTCCGCGTACCAGGCGATCGCGCAATGACTCGCCCTCCACGAACGGCATCACGTAGTACAGCATGCTCTCCGCCTGGCCGGAATCGTAGACGGGGAGGACGTGGGGATGCTGGAGCCTGGCGGCGATCTCGATCTCGCGCAGGAAGCGCTCGTGGCCGAGGGCGGCGGCCAGCTCGGGGCGGAGCACCTTGATCGCGACCGGCCGCTGGTGCTTCACGTCGGTCGCGAGAAACACGATGGCCATTCCCCCGGCGCCGACTTCTCGCTCTACGCGGTAGCGCTCTCCCAGAGCGGCCTGCAGGCGTTCGAGCACGGCGTCATTCTATGGGTCGAATCGGGCCGGCGGTAGGAGGGTCAGGCTGCCACGCGTCACTTTAGTGCGGGGGCACGCTCGTGAGCCGCGCGCCGTAGCGGCACGCGTCGCGGTAGTCCGCCGCGACCGGCCCGCACGCCGCGGCGCGCTCGGTCGGGTTGTTGCGCAGCGTGGCGATCTGCTCGCCCACCGCCTCATAGCACTTGCGCCGGTTGGCCGATCCCGTCACGGCGCGGCAGTACGCGATGCCGTCTTCGGGCTTGGCGGTCAGGTCGATGAAGTTCTTCACCACCCCGACGTGACACCACGGCTGGTACTCCGCGCTGGCGAGCGAGCACATCCGGATCGCCTCGTGGTGGTCCTGGCGCGCGTAGGCGCTGACCTCGCGCCCCAGGCCCTGGAAACACACCGGCTCGAGCGGCTGCGGCGCGCCGAGGCAGCTCCGGGCGGCGGCCGCCATGTCGCCGTGCGTGAAGTACAGCATCACGGAGGTCTGCATGTTGTAGCAGGCGACGAGGTAGCGCTGGCCCACGATCGAGCAGGGATACTGCAGGTCGTTCGGGTCGAGCGCCTTGAAGGCCGGCGCCGCGCCGTGCGTGTGTGCGGCGGCGTGCGAGTGGAGTGCGTGCGCCGCGTGGTGCGGCTGGGTCGCGTTCACGACGTTCTCCATGAAGGCGCCCCCGTAACACGATTCGCGATCCCACCCCTCGCTCAGCAGGTCACAGCCCGTCAGCGCGCGCGGCAGGTCGTGATCGTACACCATCATGAGCCCGTGCCCCATGCCGTGCACACACTGGAATCGCAACCACTGGTCTGCGGTGGGCGACCTGAAGGCGCTGCACAACCGGTTCGCGGTGGCCGTGTCGACCGCGCGGACGTCCTCGAAGTACGCCTGAATCACGCCGTGGTAGCAGCCGGATTGAAAGATCTCGTTGCAATCCGCGAACGCGCGGCCCACGTCGGCGCGACCCGCTCGCCCGGCCGCGATGCCGATGGCGTGCGCGTAGACGTGCCCGTCGGCCCGGACCTGGTCGTCCCGCGTGCCGAGCACGTGCAACGCTCCCATCGCCGTCCGCACGCCGTGCGACGCGACGACAGGGACGAGGAAGGCGTCGTAGCAGTCCATTTGCGCGTCCCCGGACGACGCGCGGCATCTGCCGACGGCGGAGTCGGCCAACGCGACCGAGTCCGTGACCGCGGTGGCGCCGGAGGCGGGAGCCCGGGCGCGGGTGACGAAATAGCCGCCGGCGGCGGCCACGACGAGCCCCAGGGCGGCGAGCGGAAGCGTCGCGCGCCGGGGCGTCAGGACACCCGCCGGGTTTTTCTCCGCATGAAATCCATCAGGATGAACTGCCCGAGCGTCATGGTGTTCGTGAAGTACGCCTTGCCGCGGCAGATGGCCGAGACCTTTTTCACGAACTCCACCAGGCTGCGGTCGCGCGCCAGCATGAAGGTGTTGATCAGAATGCCGCTGCGCCGGCACAGCGCGACCTCGCGGTAGGTGGCCTGCAGGATCTGCGGGTCGAGTCCCATCGAATTGACGTAGATCCGGCCGTCGGGGAGCGTGAGCGCCGACGGCTTGCCGTCGGTGATCATGATGATCTGCCGCATGTCTTTCCGCTGGGACATGAGCATGCGGCGCGACAGCTTGAGCCCTTCCGCCGTGTTGGTGTGGTACGGCCCCACCTGGGCGCGCGCCAGCTGGGCGAGCGGGATCTCCTCGGCCGTGTCGTGGAACAGCACCACCCGCAGCGTGTCGCCCGGGAACTGCGTGCGGATCAGGTGGGTGAGCGCGAGCGCGACCTTCTTCGCGGGCGTGAAGCGGTCCTCCCCGTACAGGATCATCGAGTGCGAGCAGTCGAGCATCAGCACGGTCGCCGACGACGACCGGTACTCGGCCTGGTGCACCATCAGGTCGTCGTACTCAAGGTTGATCGGCACGCCGAGGCCCTCGCGCTGCAGCGCGTTGGTCAGCGTGGCGTTGACGTCGAGGTTGAGCGTGTCACCGTACTCGTACGGCTTGCTGACGGCCTCGGCTTCGATCCCGGTGGCCAGGTGCTCCGTGTCGTGCGCGCCGAAGCTCGACTTGCCGATGCTTCCCAGGAGATGCTTCAGGGTGCGGTAGCCGAGAAAGTCGATGCCCCTCTCGGTGAGATTGAACTGCACCTGCTGCGCGGCCTCCTTCGCCATCCCGCCCGGCCCCAACAGGGGCTGCTGGCCCGCTGGCATCTTGGGCGCTTCGGAGACGTTCAAGTAGCCGTCCTCGATCAGCTTCTGGACGATCTTGTCGAGCAGCTCCGAGAGCTGGCGCTCGAGGTCGGCGTCGCGCGCCGCGTCGCCGGTGGACTCGCCGCGCAACAGCTTCAGCATCTCGGGGGTGAGCTGCCCCGACTCCATCAGCGCCTGGAGGATCGCCTGACGCAGCGCGTCGAGCGAGCGGTCGGCGTCGTCCTCGCCAAACTCGCCCCAGAACGGGTGGGAGTACGCGCCTCCGGCGAAGCCCGATTGGAGCAGAAAGTCGGCGAGCTGATCGAGCAGGCCTTGCAGGTTGATCGTGTCGGCCAGCTCGGGGAGGTAGCGGCTGTACGTCGTGAATTTCATGGCTCCCTACCCCAAATATCGGGCGGGGGCGAGCTTTCCCGCAATGGATGAGCCCGCGCACGGGTTTCGGTTTGGGGCGCTCGCCCACCGCAACTTCCGGCTGTTCTTCCTCGGACAGGGCGTGTCGCTCATCGGCACGTGGATGCAGAACGTCGCGCAGGGGTGGCTCGTCCTCGAGCTGACGAACTCGCCCTTCTACGTCGGGCTCGTGTCCGCGCTCGGCTCCCTCGGCGTGCTGCTGCTCACGATCTACGCCGGCGTCGTGGTCGACCGTACCAACAAGCATCGCCTCGTGATCCTCACGCAGACGCTGTCGATGCTCCCCGCGTTCGCGCTCGCGGCGCTCGTGTGGAGCCGGGCGGCCGCCGTATGGCACGTGGCCGCGCTCGCCGCGTTCCTGGGCGTCGTCAACGCCTTCGACATCCCAGCCCGCCAGGCGTTCATCGTGGACCTGGTCGGCAAGGAAGACTTGATGAACGCCATCGCGCTCAACTCGTCGGCGTTCAACGCGGCGCGGGTGATCGGTCCCGCCGTGGCGGGAGTGCTGATCGGGGTGCTGGGCGTGGGCGCGTGCTTCTTCTTGAACGGCGTGAGCTACCTGGCCGTGATCGCGGGGCTGTTGGCGATGCGGCTCCCGCCTTACGTGCCCGGGCCGCCAGCCGGATCTGCGTGGGCGGGTCTCTCCGAGGCCGTCGCGTTCATCCGGGGCGACCGCCGCATCGCGGCGATCGTCGTGCTCATGGCCGTGTTCAGCATCTTCGGGTTCTCGTACCTGGTGATGATGCCGGTGTTCGCCCGCCAGGTGCTGCATCGCGGGGCCGCGGGCTACGGTCTGATGATGACGACGGTGGGGATCGGCGCGTTGATCGGCGCGCTCGCGGTCGCGTCGCTCGACCGCCGCATTCGGAAGGGCCCCACCCTGATCGCGGCCGGCGCCACGTTCGGGCTGTTGCTCGTCGCCTTCGCCCTCTCCAAGTCGTATTTCGTGTCGGTGGCGCTGCTCGCCTTTACCGGCGGCGCGATGATCGTGAACAACGCGCTCGCGAACACCATCATTCAGGAGATCGTCCCCGACCGGCTGCGCGGACGCGTGATGGGGTTCTATTCGTTCGTGTTCGTGGGACTGGCGCCGCTCGGCTCCCTCGAGGTGGGGACGCTCGCCGAGCGGATCGGGACGCCGGCGGCGGTGGCGCTGGGAGGCGCGGCGACGGCCCTGGCGGTGACGCTGGCGGGGTGGCGGGTGCCGGAGCTGAGAAAGACATGAATTGCGGATTGGCGATTGCGGATTGCGGATTGGGCGTGGAGAGACCGACCACGGCCCATCCAATCCGCAATCCACAATCCGAAATCTGCAATTACTTCCACTCCCGCCTTCTCGCCTCGCTCACCACCACCGCCGCCGCGCCGTCGACCCCCAGCCGCTCGGTGTTCACGACCAGGTCGTAGTTCACGAAATCGTGGCGCTGGCGGCCGTAGTACGTCTTCACGTACTGGTCGCGCTGTCGGTCGGTCTCGTCCACGATCTGCTCGGCGCGCGCGGGATCTGCGCCGAGTCGCTCGACGGCGAGCTGCATGCGCCACGGCTTGGAGGCGACGACGTACACGTGGAGGGCATCGGGCCGCCGCGCCAGCACCGCCTGCGCGCCGCGGCCGACGAGCACGATCCGGCCGTGCGCGGCCGCCTCGGCGATCACCCGCTCGGTCAGCTTCACGATCGTCGCCTCGTCCTGCTCAAGGCGCGGCGCCGCGGCCGAGGCGAGGAACATCTCGGGCGAGGCGGCGGCGAGCGTGCGGGCCAGCCGCTCGAGCAACCCCGGGGCGCGCTCCTCGCGCTGCGCCACCTCGGCAGGCGGCAGCCCTGCGCGCTCGGCGACCTGGTCCACGAACTCGTTGTCGATCACCGTCCAGCCGAGCGCGCCGGCGACCAGACGGGCGACCTCGGACCCGCCGGAGGCGTATTGCCGGGTGATGGTTATGACCGGCGCGGCCATGGGGTCAGGGCTTCAGGTTCTTCCGCAGGTCTCCGATGTTGAGCAGCGGCAGACCGCCCTCGGTGGGCACGAAGATGATCAGGTTGTTCGAGCTCTTCAGGTCGTGCAGCATTTCGATCCATTGCTTGGTGAGCGCTTCGGGAGAGAGTGTCTGGTTCAACAGCCGCTGCTGCTCGGTCTGGAGGCGCGCGACTTCGACGCGGTGCCGCTCGGTCTCGATCTGCTGCTCCTGGGCGATCTTGTTGTTGATCGCCTGCACCACCTGTTGAGGCGGTTGGAGGTCGCGCAGAAAGAACGCCGTGACGGTGGCGATGCGGAACTTGCCGCCGCCCGCGCGGGGCGTGGTGACGAGCGCCGAGTCGACCAGCCCTTCCATGGTCGTGGCGATCTGCGTGCGTTTGGAGATGTCGTTGATCGAGAATTGCACGATCCCGTCGCGGACCCCCTTGCGGATCGCGTTGAGCACCGCCCCGCGGATCTGGTTTTCGTCGCCGATCTCGGTGAAGATCTTCGGGGCCTGCATCGGGTCGATCTGCCAACGGATCGCCACCTCGACGTGCATCCCCATCTGCTCGCTCGACAGGGCCTCGATCGCTTCGGTCTGCTCGCCGCGCGTGGGCCACTGCTCCTCGCGGGTGGAGTAGCGCTCGATCGACGACCAGGGCGGCACGAGGCGGATCCCGGCGAGCAGCGGCGCGGGGTCGGTGTAGCCGAAGGCGTGGCGCACGCCGACCTCGCCGGGGTCGATGACGACCAGGAGCGACCCGGCTCCCACGGCCAGCGCGATCGCCGCGATCACGTAACCGGCGAGCCGCAGCAGGTTGACGACCGGTCCGGGGCGCTGGGATCGGAGCGTAGCGGCGGCGAGCAGCAGGGAGAAGGCGATGACGATGAGGACAGCGCCGGAAACGAGCTTGCCCATGGGGGCTCCGAGGGGGGAGACGGGAAGAAGATACGCCCCTGACCCTCAGGCGTCAGGAGAAGAGGTTCGGTCCCCCTCCGGGCTTGCCGTATCCCGGCCCCTTCGGCTCGGCGCGGGCCCGCACGTAGCCGAGCTCTTCCGAGCGCGAGATCCGCTTCTCGGCGACCAGGCCCTCGAGCACCAGCTCGCACGCCGCCACCATGGTGGCCGGGTCCTTCTTCGCGGCGAGCCCGACCTGGTCCACGAGGTCGAGCAGGCCGGGTACTACGCTGAAGCCCTTGAGGCACGTCTCCGAGCGCTCGTCCATGGAGATCTTGAGGGCGCCGCCCTCGTCGAACCAGTGCACGGCGTCGTCCACGTTGGCGCCGCCCACCCGCGCTTCGAACGTCTTGCCGGCGGACCGCCGGATCAGGTCCTTGGCGATGACCTCTGGGCCCTGGAGCTCGCCTTCGTACTCGAGCTCGAGCTTCCCCGTGATGGCGGGGAGCGCCGCGTAGATGTCGGAGATGCGCGGCACCACGGTCTTTTCCTTGGTGGCGATGGTGCGCCGCTCGGCATTCGAAATGACGTTCTCGAGCACGCTGATCGGGAGGCGCTGGGAGACGCCGCTGCGCCGGTCCACCCGCTTGTCCTCCCGCGCTTCGAAGGCGATGCGCTCGATCAGCTCCGCGATGAAGTCGGGGAGCCGGAGCGGCCGGCCGTTCCGCTCGAGCCACGCCTCCTGGTGGGTGATCGCGGCACCCAGCTCGACGGTGTGGGGGTAGTGCGTGAGGATCTCCGAGCCGATGCGGTCTTTCAGCGGGGTGATGATCTTGCCGCGGGCCGTGTAGTCCTCGGGGTTCGCGGTGAAGACGAGCGCGACGTCCAGGTTCAGACGCACCGGGTAGCCCTTCACCTGGACGTCGCCCTCCTGCATGATGTTGAACAGCCCCACCTGAATCTTGCCGGCCAAGTCGGGGAGCTCGTTGATCGCGAAGATGGCGCGGTTGGCGCGCGGTAACAGCCCGAAATGCATCGTGAGCTCGTCGGACAGGAGATGCCCTCCCCGCGCGGCCTTGATCGGGTCCACGTCGCCGATGATGTCGGCGATGGTGACGTCGGGCGTGGCGAGCTTCTCCACGAAGCGGGCGTCGCGCGGCAGCCACGCGACCGGGGCCTGGTCGCCCCGCTCGGTCAGGAGCTCCCGGCCGTACTTCGAGATGGGCGCGAACGGATTGTCGTTCACCTCGCTGCCCGCGAGAATCGGGACCTCCTCGTCGAGCAACGTCACCAGCTGGCGCAGGATGCGGCTCTTCGCCTGCCCGCGCAGCCCGAGCAGGATGAAGTTGTGGCGCGACAGGAGCGCATTCACCAGCTGCGGAATCACCGTGTCTTCGTAGCCCACGATTCCGGGAAACAGGGGCGAGCCGTTCTCGAGCAGGCAGATCAGGTTTTCCCGCAGCTCGTCCTTGACCGTGCGACGGATGCGGGCGTCGCTCCCCCACTCGGTCTGTTTCAATTCGCCCAGCGTGGTCGGCTTGTTCATGGGTCGATAGTTAACCGGCCGCCTCCCGCGGTGTAAAGAGTCGCGCGGCGGCGACCCCGCGGGCGGGGAGCTCGAGCGTCACGCGATGATCCGGGCCGACGGTGATCGCGTCGCCGTTCATCTCCACGAGGTTGGTGCGCCGCGCCTCGCGGAACTCGAACGCGGCCGGCCCCACCGGCACCCCGCGGGCCGCGCCGGCCACGTCGAGCAGCTTGACAACCGCGCCCTCGCCGTCGTCCGCGGGCTTCGCGCCCACCACCAGCACGCCCGGGTCGGCGATCGACAGCGCCGCGCCCTGCGCGGCGAGCGGCCCGGCGGCCGCGTTGCTGTAGGGCGGGCTCACGTGCAGGGGGTCGCACGCCGCCCAGCCGCGGCGCACGGGCTCGGCGGGATCGCCCCCGGGCGCCGACCCGAGCAGCGATATCCGGAACCGGCAGGTGTACTCGCCGCCCTGTCGCGCCGCGTAGTTCGTGTGCCAATAGTTGTTCATCGCGTAGGCGAACAGCGTACCGTCCGGGGCGATCTTGCGGCGCCACTGGCCGCGGACCACGTCGTTCAACGTGAACAGCGGCGTGTCCGGGCCGCTCCACAACACGCCGTCCGCGCCCTCATGCAGCCATACCCAGTGCGTGTGGCAGAACCAGTCGCGGCAGCTGCCGGGCTGCTGGTCCTGCTCGACGGTCATCCGACCGAGCGGCACTTCGACCTCGACGGTCGGCTTGAGGAAGGCGAACGGAAACGCGACGTACAGCGCTTCCTTGTCGAGCGTGGCGGTCTTGGTGCAGCGGTTCTCGATATCGATCCACGGCAGGTCGTCGTACAGCGTCACGACGGACGTGAGCGCGGGGAACCCGTCGAGCGTGCGCGCGACGACGAGCCTCGTCCCGATGCCCGGCAAGCGCTCGCGCCGGGCGGAGGCGAGCCGGGCCGTCGCGACGCGCAGCTCAGGCGCTGCGGTCAGATGCTCGCGCGCGCCGTCGGTCCAGAGCGCGCTCGCCGCACCCCCGGTTACGTACACCAGGTCGTTCAGCCCCGACCAGGCGCCGGGCTTCACCCGCTCGCGGCCGTCGCCGCCCGTGAGCGATTGGATCGCGCCCGTCCCGGGATCGAGCACGACGTGGAAGCTCCCCGTCTGCGCCTCGAGCACCCCCCCGCCGTCCTGCGGGGGGTTCGGGGTACCGGGGCGCTCCGCGAGCGCCAGGTAGCCGAGGGCGGGGACGTCCCGCGCCAGCACGAGCGCGGACCCGTCCGGCAGGTCGACGGCGGGCCACTCGCGTCCGTCGGACACGAGCCGCCGGCCGGCGCCGCCGGGGATCCGCAGCACGTCGGTTCGGGGCCAGCTGGATGCGTTGAACACCAGACGGCCGGAGCCCGCCGCCGTGGCGCGCCCGATACGCAGCAGTCCTCCGGCCACCTGCTGCTCGAGCGCGGCCGCGGCGCCATCCAGGAACCGCCGCTTGTACTCCCACTGCGCGACCGTCTGTCGCCCCTCCGGCTCCGACACGCTCTCCGCCGCGCCCCACGTGTGTTCTCCGAAGAGCAGCAGGTCCCGCCAGATCTGCCGGCGCTCGTCGGCCCGGCGGCTGATCCGCGCCGCGCCTTCCGCGTCGACGGCTTCCGTCTTCGCGTCCCACAGCGCGAGCAGTTCGGCCGCACGGGCCGCGAGCTGCGCGGCCCGGTAGCGGGCCAGCTCTGCGGCGGTCGAGGCCGCTCCGTCCTCCCAGTACAAGCCGGTATCGCCGCGCCGCACCGGAAGCTTCGTGCCGAAGCGCCGCTCCACATCGCGAAAAAAGTCTTCTGCCCGGCCCGCGACGAGGCGCGGGTACGCGTAGCGCCGGCGGAACTCTTCGAAGTTGTCCACCAGCCGCTCGTCGATGAGCGCGTTGTCCCACTGGGCGCCATACAGCAGCGCCACGTCGTAGGCATATCCTGGCGAGACGAACACCGGGTTTGTGAGCAACCAGTCGGAGAGACTGCGCGCCATGGCGTCGGGGCCGACGTCGAACCCGAAGCGCAACGCGTCGCCGTAATGGTACGCGCGCCAGTGCAGCACCCGGCCCCCGTCGGGTCCCTCCCACCAATAGAGCTGCGGGTAGGTCGTCCACTCCCCTGTGAGCCCGAGGCGGGTCGCCTCACCTTCGGGAAGCAGCGGCACTGCCCGCTCCGGGTTCGGGCCGGTCGCCAGATAGCGGACGCCGCTCGCCGCCAGCACCGAGGGGAGCGTGAGCGTCTGCCCGGGCACATCGGTGAGCTGCGCGCTCAGGTAGCCCAGCCCGTGTTCGCGCGCGAACCGCCCCGCGGGCCACGCGATGCGCGCCAACGTCTCGTGGTCGAGGATCCCCGTCAGCATGTTCGCGAACGACGCCCCGAAACCCACCTTGCCGTCGCGGATCGCCTGGACCAGGGCGTCGCCCGCCGCCGGCGAGCGGTTCTCGACGTATGACAGGACCTGCAAGGCGCACTCCGCGCTCCACCGGAAGTCGGGGTGCACGGTGAGTCGGGCGAGCGCCGCGTCGAGATTCTTGCGATGGACTTCGAGGCACCGCTCCTGCAGGTCGGTATAGCCGACGTCGGTGTGATTGGTGGCGAGCCAGTACAACGTCCAGCGACGGGGCGGCGCGAGTCGCACCTTGCGGCGGGCCACGCGCTGCTTGCCCACCTCGACATCGATCTGAAAATCCGACGGCTCCCACAGCGGTACCCACACCTCGCCCGCGAAGCCCGCGCCCGGTGCGCTTCCCGCGGGGAGGAGGCCCGCCGTCCCCACGAGCGCACCGCGGCGATCGGTCACGCGCGCCCGGGCGGCCGGCGCGTCCAGGCCGGTGACCGTGATGCGCACGAGATTGCGCCGCCCGTCGGGCTGCTGGTACAAGGGCGTCGGCGACGCCGTGATCGTGACTGGGGGAGCGGGGAGCGGGGACAGGTACCTGCCGACGAGCGGCAGGCTGCCCAACCAGCCGACGAAGCTGCGGCGGTCGTAGCTGGGCTCAGTCTCAGGCACTTGCGGGAGCACGCGTAGTATACCCCCACTCGCCGTGAACGCCCTTGACTCCGGGGGTCCCGACGCTAGGTTCTCCCGCCGAAGCCCCCCCTCAACCGCCACTCTTTTCACCAGGAGTCTGCATGAAGCGTCTCGCAATCGTCCTCGCCGTCGTGGCCATGGGCGCGTGTTCCAAGCCGGAGCAGAAGCCCGCGGCTCAAAGCCAGACGATGCAGGACACGTCGCACGCGATGATGATGTCCGACACGTCGAAGATGATGGCCGACACCGCGAAGCACATGATGGCGCCCGACACGTCCAAGAAGATGGCACCCGCGAAGGCTCCCGCGCAGAAGCCTGCGGCCAAGAAGCCCGCCGCCAAGCGGCCCTAGTCGGCCCTCGCGGTCAGCGGTGACGATGCCCGGGACTAGCGCCCGGGCTTTTCGTTTTCCAGGAACCAGCCTACGCTGCGTCGCACGGCGCCCGCGGCCGTGAAGGGCGGGTGCCAGGCCAGCTCGCGCCGTGCGCGCTCATCGACGTAGGGGTTCTCCCCGGTGATGAACGCGGTCGCGGCGCGGGCGAGGCGCCGCGACGTCAGCACGGTCATCACGCCGCGCGCCAGGCCCGCCGGGATCGGGATCGTCACGGGCCGAACGCCCAGCGCCGCGGCGAAGGCGGCCAGGAACTCGTGCTGCGTGAGCGCCGGGGGCGCGTCGCTCACCACGTTATAGGCACGGAATCCCGATACCGGAGCGTCGAGCGCCGCCACGGCCGCAGCGGCGACATTCCCCGCGTACACGCACGACAGATGATTCGTGCCCGGGCCGATGCGCGGCACCACGCGGCGCCGCACGACGCGGATGACCCGCGGCGTGAACAGGCGGTCGCGCTCGCCGTAGATGACGTTCGGCCGGAGCGCCACGGCGGTAAGCCCGCCCTCGGCCGCCTCCCGCACGACCGCTTCGGCGAGTCGCTTGGTGCGGGCGTAGAAATCGTGCTCGGGGATCGGCTGAAAGGGGAAGTCCTCGGTGCGCCGCTCGGACTCCGGTCGGTAGTTTGCCAGGCCGCCGTAGACGGCGACCGAGGAGATGTGCACGAGCCGCGCCCCCGCGGTCCGCGCGGCATGCGCCGCGAGGCGCGTGCCGTCCACGTTGACCGCCTCGTATTCCTGCCAGCTCGCGCGCTGCTGCAGCAGCGCGGCCGCGTGCACGAGGCCGCGAATCCCTCGGACCGCCGCGTGCCACACGGCGGCGTCCCGCACGTCGCCGGGAATCGCCTCCGCGCCGAGCCGCTCGATCACCGCGCGGCCCGTTGGGCGCACCAGTGCCCGCACCGTTTCTCCGCGGGCCCGGAGCGCCTCGATCACGTGACTGCCGACGAGGCCGCTCCCGCCCGTGACCAGCACCGTCATGCGGGTCCGACGAACGGCGTGCCGAAGGGGAGGTCGACGACCCGGGCGTCGCGGCCCGCGGCGCGCACCATCACCCCCGACCCCACTTCGCGACGGACCAGGGCGAGCCCGATCCAGCGGCCGCCGCCCGCGACGCCGCTTTCGGGCACCCAGGCAAGGCTCGTCACGCGACCGACCTCGCGATCGAGGTGCGTCACGCCGCTCCACCCGTCCGCCGGCGTGGCGGGCGGCTCGGCGTCGAATAGCAGGCCCCGCAGGTACCGGTTGGTGTGGCCGCGAAAGTGCAGGCGGGAGACGGTTTCCTGACCGGTGTAGCACCCCTTGGTGTAGGACACGCCGCCCAGCTCGTCGTAGCGGACTTCTTGGGGAATCGTCTTGTCGTCCACCTCGGCGCCGAGTCGTGGCCACCCCGCCAGAATGCGGGCGAGCTCGAGCGTGGCCGCGTCGGCCGGCACGGCGCCGGCGGCCGCGAGACGAGCGGTGAGAACTTCCGTCTCCGCCGTCGGCATGGTGAGCTGCAACGTGAACGGCGCACCTTCGGTCGCGCGCGCGATCTCGCTCGTGCCGCCCGGGGCCGCCAGGACGCGACCCGGGCCCGACGGCACGGGCAGGCCGGCGGCTTCGGCGACCGTGAGCGCGTTGGGACCCGCCAACCGATACACCGCCAGCTCGGCCGTCCGGTCGACCAGCCGCGCGAGGCGCGGCGGCACCGAGCGGGTGAAGATCGCCAGCGCGCGCTCCCGTCCCTCCGCCGCGACCGCAAAGCTCATCGTGGCCCCGAGTCTCCCGACCCAGGCGTCGACCACGATCATGCCCTTGGGTGTGAGCAAGGCGCCGTAGACGAATGCTCCGTCTCCCGGCTGCTCGACGTCGTTGGTGAGCAGCCCCTGCGCGGCCGTGACGGCGCCGGGTCCCGTGAGCGTGACGATGGCGGCCTCGGCCGGCGCCATGACCGCGCCCGTGCGCAGGGCGGCGAGCCGCGCCGGCGACACGGCACCCGGAACGAGGCGGGCGACGGGCGTCGGCGGGGGGGAGGAGCCGGGGGCCGGAGGGGTCGGCGGAGCGCCGGTCATCGGTCGGCCAGGGCGAGCAGCTCAGCCGGGTCGTGGCCGGCGAAAGAGGACCACACCAAGTCGGCTCCCGCCCCGGCGAGCGCGGCCGAGGGGTGACTCGTCGTGAGCATGGCGCAGCGCATGCCGGCGGCGCGAGCGGCGCCGAGCCCCGGCAACGAGTCCTCGATGACCACGCAGTGGCCGGCCGGAAGGGGTCGACGGCGGTCGAGCGCGCCGCGCGCCGCCAGGTAGCCCGCCGGGTCGGGTTTGCAGCGCTCCACGTCCTCGGCGGCGACCAGCACTTCGAAATAGCGTTGCAGCCCGGCGCGGCCGAGCACGAGCTCGACCTCCTGCCGCAACGCCCCCGACACGACCCCGAGCCGAAAGCGCTCCGCTGCGCGCGGCACGAAGTCGGCCGCGCCGGGCACGAGGGCCAGCGATCGGTCGATCAGGTCCTGGTAGACACGGGACTTCTCGGCGAGCAGCCGCTCGAGCTGCATCGCGGGGAGCGTCTTGCCGGCGCGACGGAAGGCCTCGATCAGGCAGCGGCGGTCGTCGAAGCCGAGAAAGTCGGAGTAGTACTGCTGGGGAGTGAGCGACAGGCCCTCCTCGGCGAGCACGACGCCCAGCGCCGCTCGGTGCTGCTCCTCGTCGTCCGCGATCACGCCATTGAAGTCGAACAGCAGGGCTTCGATCATACTGCTTCAAGCATAATAGCCCGCGGCTCCGTACGATTCGTCGAGCAGTTCCACCGGGTGACGCACAGCGGCCGAGAGCCCGCTGGCAGCGAGGCCGGCCCCGAGCTGCATCACGCACCCCGGATTCCCGGTGGCGACGACCTGCGGCGCAGCCGTGCGCAGCGACGCCAGCTTGGGCGCGAGTACCGCGCGCGACATCGCCGGCTGGAGCAGCGTGAACAGGCCGGCGCTGCCACAGCACTGGGCCGCGTCGGGGAGGGACACGATGCGGAGCACCGGGATGGCGCCGAGCACGCGGAGTGGCTCGTCGGCGATGCGCTGCGCGTGCAGCAAATGGCACGGCGGGTCGTACGCCACCTGTACGTCGACCGGCGCCCCCGGCCGGGGCCCTCCCCCCGCCGTGAGCAACTCGGTGACATCGCGCACCCGCGCCGCGAAGCCCGCGGCGCCGATCAGGTGTCCGTACTCCTTCAGCATCGCTCCGCACCCGGCGCTGTTGACGACGATCGGCACGTCGCCTTCGCCGAACGCCGCGACGTTCGCCCGGGCGAGCAGGCGCGCCTCCTCGCGCAGCCCCGCGTGCGCGTGCAGCGCGCCGCAGCAGACCTGTCCCGGCGTCTCGCCGACAGCCCACCCGTTCACGCCGAGCGTCCGCACGGTCGCGTCGTGGACGTGGGAGAACAGGCCGTCCATGACACAGCCGCGGAACAGCAACGCGGAAGTGGGAACGCGGAACGCGGAACTGGCGGCCGCCCGTGTATTCCGCGTTCCGCGTTTCGCGTTCCGCGTTGGCCTCGTCGCCGCCAACATCCCCATCGCGAATCGAAACCTCCCCCACCCCGCCAGCCGGCGTGGGATCCCCGTCGCCCGCAGCATCCGCGCGAGCGCGTACACTATGCGTGACGGGCCCGGGGACGTGAGTGCCCGCAGCGCCGCGCGCGCGAGCGCTGGGGGGCGGCGCCGAGTGGCAAGCATGGCGCGGGCCGCCTCGATCCCACGTCCGTAGCCGACCCCCGAGGGGCAGACGGGCTCGCAGCCGCGGCAGCCGAGACAGCGATCGAGGTGCAGCCGGAGGGCCGGGTCGTCCGGGGCGAGCTCCCCGGTCTCGAGCGCGCGCATCAGGTCGATGCGCCCCCGCGGGCTGTCGGCCTCGTCGCCCGTCGCGAGGAAGGTGGGGCACGCCTGGAGGCAAAACCCGCAGTGGACGCACGTGTCGAGCGCCTCGAAGCCGCCGCGGTCAATCATACAGCGAGTTCAGTCGGAGCCTTCGACCGCCACCACGAACGCTTCCCCGGGATCGAACGTGCGTCGCAGGCCCGCGACGAGCGGGCCGACGCCCTCGCGGTAGGCGCCGAAATGGCCCACCGCGCTGCGGATCGGCCAGGGCGCCCGCTCCAAGGTGAGCGGCACCTCGAGCCCGGCGAGCGTACGGCGCAGCCGGCGCAGCCGGTCGACGGTCGTGTCCCCTGCCCAGCGGATCGCCCCGACGCCGGGGCTCGCCGAAACCCACTCATCACCCACCTGATGCTGCAGCAAGTCGAGCAGCTCGTCGCTCGAGTCCGGGAGGCCGCCGGTCCGGAAGGTGATCGGCCGGGTGGCGAAGCTCTCCGCCGCCCGCATCCAGAAGCCATGCGCCTCCTCGGCGCGCAGGGCCGTGAACCGACCGCCGCTCGCGCCGCGAAGCCCCGCCTCCTCGGCGGCGACGAGGGCGGCCGAGCCTGCCAACCGCACGGCCAGGGCCCAGCCGTCGCGTCGCGCCAGGGCCGGTGACATCAGCTCGAGCGCCGCCGGCTGCAATCCCGCCGCGGCGACGTCTTCGGCCACCTGCGTCAAGTCTTCGCGGGTTCCCTCGAGCACCAACGTCTGGTCGGCGCGGGGCAGGGCCCGGAGCCGCAGGTGCACGAGCACGATCACGCCGAACGCGCCGAACCCGCCCGCCTCGAGCTTGGTGAGGTCGTACCCGGCCACGTTCTTGACGACGCGACCGCCGCTCTGAACCAGCCGGCCATCCCCGGTGACGAACGTGACGCCGAGGACGTGGTCCCGCACCGGCCCGAAGCCGTGGCGCAGCGGCCCGGCGGTCGCGGTCGCCACGACGGAGCCGAGCGTCCGCCCGGCGAGGCCGGGGGGATCGAGCGCGAGCCAGGTGCCGTGATCGGCGAGCTGCTGGCGCAACAGGTCGCAGCCAATGCCGGCCTCGGCGGTGGCGGAAAGGTCCTGGGGCTCGACCGCCGGGATGCGATCGAGTCGCCGGGTGGTGAGCGCCAAGTCGGCGGGCGCGTCGGCGGGGAGCCAGGTCCCGGCGCCCTCCAGCCGGACCCGCCACCCTTCCTGTCGTGCCGTGCCGAGCAGCAGCGCCACGGCATCGGGAGAGGCGGGGGCCACCCGCGGCACCGCGTCGGGGCCGCTCGCGATCTCCACGGCATCGTCGCCTAGCAGGGCGCGGACGCGGTCGAGCAGGCTCATCGTGCGCCTCGCGGCGCGATTGCGGATTGCGGATTGTCGATTGCGGATTGAGCTGGCGAGCGAGCCTGCTGTTCGATCCGCAATCCGCGATCCGCAATCCGCAATCCACTCCACTCCCGGCACGCGTGCACCGGCACCACCTTGCCCGGGTTCACGCGCTCCTCGGGATCCCACACCCGGCGCACGGCGCGCATCGCGGCGAGCGACTCCGCGTCGAAGATCAGCGGCATGTAGCGCAGCTTGTCGAGCCCTACGCCGTGCTCGCCCGTGATCGTCCCTCCCGCCGCGACGCACGCCTCCATGATCTCGGTGCTCGCGGCATCCACGCGGGTCCGGAGGCCGGGCACGCGCGCGTCGAACGAGATGTTGGGGTGCAGGTTGCCGTCGCCGGCGTGAAACACGTTGCTCACCGTGAGCTGGTAGGTCGCCGCGATCCGGCCGATCGCTTCGAGCACCTCGGGCAGGGCGGAGCGGGGCACCACGGCGTCCTGCACGACGAGGTCGCGCGACAGGCGGCCCATCGCGCCGAACGCCTTCTTGCGCCCCTGCCACAGGCGCTCGCGCTCGCGCGCGTCCGCGGCGACGCGGATCGATGCCGCGCCGTGGGCGGAGAGCAGCCCGTGCACCGTCTCGGTCTCGGCGACCACCGCATCGTCGGAGTGGCCGTCGAGCTCGACGAGCAGCACGGCGGCCGCGTCCCGCGGGTAGCCCGCCGCGTACACCGAGTCCTCGACTGCCCGAATGCACGACTGGTCCATCATCTCCAGGGCGGCGGGAACGATGCCGCTCGCGATCACGGCCGACACCGCCTCGCCCGCGGCACGGAGCGAAGCGAAGGCGGCGAGCAGGGTGCGCACCGCCCGCGGCTGCGGGAGGAGCCGTACGGCGATCCGCGTCGCGATCCCGAAGTTTCCTTCGGAGCCCACGAACAACCCGACCATGTCCGGGCCCCACGGCTCCCCGCTCGGGCTGCCGAGCTCCACGACGCGACCGTCGGCGAGCACCACCTCGAGCGCCAGCACGTGCTGGGCCGTGACGCCGTACTTGAGGCAGTGCGGGCCGCCGGCGTTCTCGGCGACGTTACCACCGATCGTGCACGCCGTCTGGCTCGACGGGTCGGGGGCGTAGTGCAGGCCGTGCGGCGCCGCGGCCGCCGAGAGCCGAGCGTTCACCACGCCCGGTTCGACCACCGCCACGCGATTGCTGGGATCGAGCGAGAGAATCCGGTTCAAGCGCGTCAGCACCAACAGCACGGCGGCCCCGTCCGCGAGCGCCCCGCCCGACAGCCCGGTCCCGGCGCCGCGCGGCACGAAAGGCACATCGTGCGCCGCCAACAGGCGAACGACGGCGGCCAGTTCGTCCCGGCTTCCCGGCAACACCACTACGGCGGGCACCCGGCGGTGGGTCGGCAGGCCGTCGCGCGCGTAGGTAAGACGCTCGGCGGGCGCCGTACGCACGTGCCGTGCACCCACGATGCCGGTCAGCGCCTCGACGAGCCCGGCGGTGATCACGTGGCCGGCTCGATCTGCGGGTGTGGCCCGCCGCGCCCGTTGCCTTTGGCGCGCTGGCGTACCGCCGCACGGCGCTCGGCGTCGGCCGCGAGCGGTCGGACGAGGGTGGCGAGTTGGCGCAGCCGCGCGGTCGTGCTGCGCAACGCCAGCAGCGCGCGCTTCGCCTCCGGGGCGAGCTCGAGCGACGCCGCGACCTGGAACGACAGGAGCTGCGGGTCCGCCGCCAGCTCGATCTCATCGTCCTCGCGCCCGGTGAGGATGCCCAGCGCCTCCGCGAGCTGCCTAAAGCCCTCCCGGACGTCCCCCGCCAGCGACACGGTCTCGGTCGGCTCGACCGGCTCGTCGTCGAACTCTTCCACCCGCGCCAGCCGGTAGGGGCGGTCCGAGCCGACCCAGTCGATCAGCACGAAGCGACGCTCGCCCACGGTGAGAATGTTGGACCGGCCGTCAGGCAACCCTTGCGTGTTCTGGATCAACGCCACGCACCCCACATCTCCCCGATCCGGCAGCGGCTCGCTCCCGACCTCGTGCTCGGCCGGCACGTAGGCGATCCCGAACCGCCGATCGGCGGCGAGGCAGTCGGCCAGCAGCTGGCGATAGCGGGGCTCGAAGATATGGAGCGGCTGCGGAGTCCCGGGGAACAGGACAATCGGCAGGGGAAAAATGGGAAGCTCACGAGCCATGACTCATAGTATAGACGGATAGACGGATAGACGGGTAGACGGCGAGCGGTTGGTAGAAAAGCAAAGTGGCTAGGAAGGCACTCCTAGCCACTACCGACCGGCTGCCGCTACCCGTCTATCCGTCTACCCGTCTAGCCGTTACGCCGCTCTCCAGAATCCCTTGAGCGCCCTGCCGTCCGGCGACTCACGCAGTTTTTCGAAGGCCCGTTCCCGTATCTGCCGGATTCGCTCGCGCGTCACGCCCATCAGCGCCCCGATTTTCTCGAGCGTCATCGCCTCGCTGCCTTCCTCGAGGCCGTAATAGAGGTAGAGGATCTTCCGCTCGCGCGGCGTCAGGTATTTTTGGAAGATGCGGTCGATGAACTCGCGCATCAGCTTGCCGTCCGTCTTTTCCTCGATCTCCCCGCCCTCCTGCCCGGCGAAGCGCTCGCCCAGCGTGGCCGCATCCTTGTCACTGCGGTCCACCGGTGCGTCGAGCGACAGCTCGGCCGCCGTCATGCGGCGCGCGGTGCGGACGTTTTCAACGGTGTCTTCCAGGGCGAGGGCGATTTCGTCGTCGGTGGGCTCGCGGCCGAGTTCTTGGGAGAGATACGTCTCGGTGCGGCTCATGCGGATCAGCTGCGAGTTCTGATTCAACGGGATGCGGACGCTGCGAGTCTGCTCCGCCAGCGCCTTCAGCACCGCCTGACGCACCCACCACACCGCGTACGAGATGAACTTCACACCCTGGTTCGGGTCGAACTTCTTCACCGCCTTGAGTAGTCCTTCGTTGCCGATGGCGACCAGCTCGGAGAGATCGAGGCCGTGACCCTGGTACTTCTTGACGTAGGAGATGACGAATCGGAGGTTGGCTGTGACGAGCCGCTCGGCGGCCTTTTCATCGCCCCGCTGCACCCGGCGCGCCAGGCGGCGCTCCTCGGCGGGGTCTTTGATCAAGGGCAGCTTCTGTATGTCTTGGAGGTACTGGTCGAACGCTCCGGAAGGATTGGCTCGAAAGAATGCCTTGGCCTTACCTCCGCTCGACCGCGCCATAGCTAGGGCTCCGACGGTGGACGATGGATGGTGACGCAGGTGCTTCGACAACGCCGCCAATATAGGAATCGCCCGCACTTGGTGCAAATCTCTGCGGTTTTCAACATCACAAATTGTTAGTGTGGTGCACGACTGCCCCGTTTGTCCACTATCCACATAGTATGTGGAGAAATCGATGTTGACTGCATGTTGAACACTGCCCCCCGAAACCTAGCCGGAATGTGGAGAGGTGGGAATCGTGTGGGAAGTTGTTGACGGATATGTGATTAAGTGTTGACGGATATGTGACCAAGAAATGCAACGTGACGGGCGCCCTATTCCGGCCCGAGGCGGTCTCGTATCATGGCCCCTCCTTCAGCCGGGGAGCTTTTCGTGAGCAGCATCATCTTCGGTCTCGTCTTCATCGTCGGCGGTCTGTCGGGGACGCTGGCGCTCGTCGGGACCAACAGCGGTACGGCGCTCGCGGTGGTCGGTGTGTTCCTCGTGGGTCGCGGCATCTGGCGTATCCGGAAGCAACGCGCTCGGCAGGTGCAAGCGCTGTAACTATTCAGAACCCTGTCAACACCCGCCGCACCGTGTCCTCCGGCGCCGCGACGGTCCAGCCCGTCGCGGCGCCGCCGTGCATCGACCCGATCGCGCGCGGCAGGGCGAATCGCACGGTGCCGGCGCGGGCCTTCTTATCGACCCGCATGGCCGCCAGGAGATCGTGCACGGCCGAAGGGTCGGGCAGCTCGAGCGGCAGGCCGTAACGCTCGAGCGCGCCGCGGATGCGGTCTCCGGTCCCGCGCTCGGCGATCTCCAGGGCTTCCGCCAGCCGGGCCTCGTACGCCATCCCGATCGCGACCGCTGCACCGTGCAGCACGGTGAACTTGCTGGTCGCCTCGATGGCATGCCCCACGGTGTGCCCGAAGTTGAGGGTCGCGCGGCGTCCCGCCTCGCGCTCGTCGGCGGCGACGACGTCCACTTTGATCTCGACCGAGCGGCACACGACGCGCTCCAGCACGCCGGCCTCCCGCGCCAGCACCGCGCGGTGCGCGCCCTCCAGGAAGCCGAAGTACGCTGCGTCCGCGATCACGCCGTGCTTCACCGCCTCCGCCATTGCAGCGGCGAGCTGTGCGGCGGGGAGCGACGCCAGGACGTCCAGGTCGGCGACGACGAGGCGCGGCTGGTGGAACGCCCCGAGCAGGTTTTTCCCGGCGGGGACATCCACGCCCGTCTTGCCGCCGATCGCCGAATCGATCATCGCGAGCAGTGATGTCGGAACCTGCACATAGGGGACCCCGCGGAGGTAGGTCGCGGCGACGAACCCGGCCACGTCGCCCACCACGCCGCCGCCCAGCGCGATCACCGCGCAGTCGCGCCCGAACTGACGGGCGAGCATCCGATCGGAGAGGGAGGCCCAGGTTTCCCGCGTCTTGTTCCCTTCTCCCGCCGGAAACTCGAACAGCTCCGCGGGCAGGGTGCCGCCGCGCAACCGCGCCACGACTTGCTCCCCGTACAGCTTTCCGACCTGCGAATCCGTGATCACCGCATACCGGGCGGCCGCACACGCGGCCTGCACCAGCTCGGGGAGCTCGGCCAGGAGCCCGCGACCGATGCGAATGTCGTACGACGCGTTGCGCTGCTCCGCGATCGGGACCCGGACGGTCACCACTGGACCTCTGACGCCCCGGCCGCGTGGTTCGCGACGCGCGCCAGCACGAACAGCAGATCGGACAACCGGTTGAGGTAGGGAACGACGGAGGACAGGCCGCCGGTCTGGTGCTCGCGGTGCAGCCGCACTACCGCGCGCTCGGCGCGGCGGCAGACGGTGCGCGCCAGGTGGAGTGCGGCCGCCTTGGGCATCCCCCCGGGGAGGATGAACTTTTTCAGCGCCGGGAGCTCTGGCTCATAGCGATCGATGGCCGCCTCGAGCGTGGCGATCTGTGCCCGGCCGAGCGGCGGCCCTCCGAGCGCCTTGGCGAGCTTCTCCGGGTCGGGCGTCGCCAGCTCCGCCCCAATGGTGAACAAGTCCTTTTGGACCGCCTCGAGCAGCTCGCGGGAGAAGGTGCGAGGCTCCTGAGCGAGCGCGAACCCAATGGTGGCGTTGAGCTCGTCCACCTGCCCGTACGCCTCCACTCGGCGATCGTCTTTCGGTACGCGGCCGCCGCCGAACAGCCCCGTATCTCCCCCGTCACCCGTTCTGGTGTAGATCTTCACCCGATCTCCCCTCTCCCGTCTCCCTTCTCCCCGGGTGTAGCATTACGTTCGCCCCAATGCAAGACGTCAAAGATATCACGATCATCGGCGCCGGCCCGACCGGACTGTTCGGCGCCTTTTACGCCGGGATGCGCGGGGCTTCCTGTCGCCTGATCGACACGCTCGACCAGGTCGGCGGCCAGCTCACGGCCCTGTACCCGGAGAAGTACATCTTCGACGTCGCCGGTTTTCCCAAGGTGCTCGCCAAGGACCTGGTGCGTGGCATGGCGGAGCAGGCGCTGCAGTGGAAGGCTCCGGTGCACCTCGGTCAGAAGGTGGTCGGTCTGGAGCGGGGATCGGACAACGGCGCGCCACGCTTCACGGTGGTCACCGAAGGGGAGGCGTATCCGTCGCACACCGTGCTCGTCGCCGGCGGGATCGGCGCGTTCACACCGCGCAAGCTGCCGCTCAAGGACGCAGACCACTGGTACGGCCGGGGGCTGTACGATCGCATCCTCGACCCGGCGGTCTTCTCGGGAAAGCGCGTGCTGCTCGTGGGCGGGGGTGATTCCGCGTTCGACTGGGCCGTGAACCTGCAGGGGGTCGCGCAGCGGGTCCTGATGATCCACCGCCGCGACGGATTCCGCGCCCATGCCGCGACGGTGAAGCAGGTGCAGGAGCTGTGCGCCGCGGGGAAAATGGAGCTGCGCACGTTCTGGGAGCTGAAGGAGATCCACGGCGGCGACCGGATCGAGGCCGCGACCATCGTCAACAGCAAGACGAAGCAGCAGGAGCGCGTGGCGGTCGATTGTGTCGTCCCCCAGCTCGGCTTCGTGTCCTCGCTCGGCGCCATCGCCGAATGGGGGCTCGAGATCGAGAAGGGTGAGATCAAGGTCTCGCAGACGATGGCCACCAACATCCCCGGCATCTTCGCGGCCGGGGACATCATCACCTATCCGGGGAAACTCAAGCTCATCGCCACCGGCGCGTCCGAGGCCGCCATCGCCGTGAACCACGCCGTGCACTTCATCAATCCGGCGGCGAAAGTCGAGCCGGGACATTCCTCCAATATGGCCATCTTTGGCCAATCTGAAGACTGAAGGGCGTCACGCGAAGGCGTCACGCAAAGACGTCACGCGAAGCCGTCTCCGCGTGACGCATCTACTCGACGTATTCTTCTCTTACCGCGACGTCTTTCCTATTTCTACCACCACGGAATCGATCTGGGCGAGCATTTGTTGATAGGGAACGGCGTGCGTGTTCGCCTGGATGCTGAATGTGATCGTGCGCCCATTGGGACGCTCGATGAAGCCGGAGAGGCTGTTCACCCGGTCGATGCTCCCCGTCTTCGCGATCACCCGTCCCTCGACCGCGGTGCCGGCGAAGCGCTTCAGCAGGGAGCCCGGCTGCCCCGAATGCGGTAGCGCCGCCAGGAAGGGCGCGCGCCTGGGGTGGCGGTGCATGTAGGCGAGCAGCTGGGTGAACGCGTGCGGGGTCACGAGATTCCCGGCGGCGAGGCCCGAGCCGTCCTCGAGCGCGAACGCGGTCGAGTCGATTCCCACGGAGTCGATCAAAAAGCGGCGCTCGACGTCGAGCCCCGCGCTCCAGGAGCCCTCACCCTTGCGCTCGCGCCCCAGGATCTTGAGCAGCATCTCGGCGAACCAGTTCTGGCTCGAGTTCAAGATCGGGAAGATGAGGTCGGCGAGCGGGCGCCCGCGGTACTCGGCGAGCGGCGCGCAACACCCGCGACCGGTGCGGTAGGTGAGCGAGTCGGTCGTGCCGGCCGTGCCGCCTTCCACCGAGACGCCTTTCTTCATCAAGGAGGCGGCGAGCGCGCGCGCCGCGTAGCGGTTGGGATCGGGGAGCGCGAAGCTCTCGATCCACGGCTTGCGGCCGAGCGCCACGGTCCCTTCGGCCCAGATGTCCCAGGTGCCCGGCGTGCGGAAGAAGTTGTCCCCGATGGTCGTGCTCGAGTCGGCGGGAACCGTGTGGGCGCGGTTCTCGAAGATGAACAGCCCGAGGTCGGGGGACCACGTGACCGTGGGCGGCTGGTCCACGGCGGCGCCGGGGGCGATGTGGAAGTCCACGCTGTTGTCGTGGAAGCCGAGCCCCGAGACCGGGGCCGCGTACCACCAGTTCAAGTCCCAGGCGTTCCACCCGGGATGGACCAGCACCGGCTCGAAATACGACCCGTCGCCCACGAGCTTCCCGGTGACGCGCTTGAGCCCGCGCGCGCGGATCGAGTCCGCGATCGCGTCGACAGCGGTGAACGCGGAGTCGCACGCGCCCGGCGCGAGGCTGTCGACCGAAAAGCACCGCTCCGACCAGGTCGGGTCCCCGCGCCCGTACAACACGAGATCGCCGTGCAGCACGCCGTTGTCGACGCGGCCGTTCGCGTACACGCTGGTCGTGACCCGATAGTCGGCCGGCAGCAGCACCGTCGCCGCCGCGCTGACGACCAGCTTGGTGTTGCTTGCCGGGACGTAGAACCGGTCGGCGTTGCGCGCGAACAGGACCTTGCCGTCGTCGACGACGTACACGCCCCAGTTCGCACGATTGAACGGCGGCTGGTCGAGCAGCGTCGTGAGCCGCCGCTCGAGCGACCCGCGGAGCGGCGCGGTCCGAGGCTTCGACTGCGCGGCCAGGGCCGAGCTAATCGTAAGCGATGCGAGGATCAGCTTTCGCATAGAGCAGATCGGTGACCAGGTTCACGACGACGAAGACGACCGACATGAAGAGGATGCTCCCCTGGATCGCGGGGAGGTCTC
>Ga0209158_1000040_pt1 | contig 93744 bp, 78 predicted proteins | sample GraSoiAngelo_140_FD_185897 | JGI IMG/M metagenome (GOLD analysis project Ga0209158, IMG submission 185897) | Grasslands soil microbial communities from the Angelo Coastal Reserve, California, USA - 14_0929_12_30cm (SPAdes) (version 2) | ecosystem: Environmental > Terrestrial > Soil > Grasslands ...
ATCCGTCCGAAGCGGTTCGCCTTGGCCGACCGCGTGACTCCGAAGGAGATTCAGCTGCAGCTTCCGGACGTCGGCTTCCGGGATCGCGACGTTCGCGAGTTCCCCGAATCCCGTCGTGATTCCGTACGCGATCGCGCCCTCCGAGATCGATCTCTCCAGCGCCCGTCGGTTCGCCTCGACGCGACGGGCCGCCGCGGCCATGAGCCGGACGCGCTCCCCCCGGCGGGCGACGGCGGCGACATCGTCCAAGTCCAACGAGCGTCCGTCGAGGGAAATCATGCGCGGACCGCCGCGGCATTCCGCTACCGCGATATAGTTTTGGCGCGGAGGTCCAAAGGCGTTAAACCCCCGCGGGCGTTCGGGAGGGGTCCATGCAAATCGTGTTCCTCGGCACCTCCGGTTCGTGGCCCACGCCGAAGCGGAATGTGAGCGCCGTGGCGATCAAACGGGGTCCCGAGGTCATCCTGTTCGACTGCGGGGAAGGCACGCAACGTCAGTTCATGCAGAGCAAGCTGAGCTTCATGCAGGTCTCCCGCGTCTTCGTGTCCCATTTCCACGGCGACCATTTCCTCGGGTTGCCCGGGATGGTGCAGAGCATGTCGATGAACGGACGGGAGACGCCGCTCGAGGTGTACGGGCCCCGCGGGATCGAGCGACTCGTGGGAGACCTCTTGTCGCTCGGCTACTTCACGCCCGGCTTCCCGGTCCACGCGAAGGAGCTCACGCCGGGCGGGGCGATCGATTGCGGGGAGTACGTCGTCCGGGCCTTCGAGGCGGTGCACACGGTGCCGTGCGTGAGCTACGTCCTCGAGGAGAAGCCGCGGCCGGGGCGGTTCAGCGTCGATCGCGCCGAGGCGCTCGGCGTCCCGAGCGGGCCGCTGTACAGCCGACTGCAGGAGGGCGAACCCGTCACGATCGGCGGCCGTACGATCCGGCCGGAGGATGTCCTGGGTCCGCCTCGGCGGGGACGCAAGATCGTGTACACGGGCGACACGATGCCGCACGAAGCGCTCGTCGAGATGGCTCGGCGCGCGGATGTCCTGATCCACGACGCGACCTCGGACGCGGCGCTCGAGGAGAAGGCGAACCGCTACGGCCACTCCTCTTCTCGACAAGCCGCGGAAATCGCGAAGGAGGCGCGAGTCGGCCAGCTGGTCCTGACCCATCTGAGCCCGAGATACGAGGACCCGAAGTCGATCCTTGAAGACGCGGAGAAGGTCTTCCCCACCGTGCGAGTCGCCGAGGACTTCCTCGAGATCGACGTGCCGTACCCGGAATAGGCCGGGAAGCCTCCGCCTAGGTCGATGCCCACCCCGTGGCTCGTAGTGACAGAACTACAGGAGCTTCATCAGGTCCGATTTCGTCAGGATTCCCGTGACCTCGCCTTTCGACGTCACGAGGACCGCATTGTAGTGTCGGAGCAGGTTCGCCGCGAGCTCGACGGGGGTTTTCGCGTCGACCTGCGGGAACGCGGGCTCCATGACCTCGTCCACACGGATCCGGGCGAGGTCTCTCGGGTCTTTGCCCGACAAGATCAGATCGTTGATCACCTTTTCCGAGATCGAACCGACCGGATGGGCGTTGTGCATGACGGGCATTTGCGAGAACTTCCAGTGCCGCATCTCGGCCACCGCACTCTCGAGCGGCAGCCTCGCTTCCACGTACTGGACCTTTCGCGTCTGGATCTGGTCCACAAGGGCTCGCTTCTCCTGTCGTTTCAGTTCGGTCTGGAGGGAACCGTAGACGCGTCGAACGACATCGTACGACGGATTCATCTGCTTCTTCTCGATCTTCACGATCGTCGACTGGCTCACGTTCGAGAGGCGGGCGAGCGACGTCTGCGTGAGGCCGAGGGCTTTCCGCAAACGTGGGATCTCCTCCAGGTCCGGCATCATCGGAGGCGGAACGGGCAGGAGGTACATATTCCTGCCGGAATTTTTGGTTCAATGGTATATTATTGACCCAGGCCGCTGACGGAGTCCGGATGGGCGGTTCGTCGCCACTCCGGTTGCCCGCGGTTCGGGGTTGCGACAAAAGCCATATATGCACCTAGGCATCCACGCGGCACCGCTGTCGGGGGACTTTCGTGGCACGGAGCATCTACGTGGAGGAACTCGTCCACACGCCGATCGAGCAACAAGGGACGGAAATCGTCGAACGCAAGGGGGTCGGCCATCCGGACAGCATCGCGGACGGCTTGGCGGAAATCGTCTCGCGGGCCCTGAGCAAGATGTACGTGAACCGATTCGGACGGATCCTCCACCACAACACGGATCAGGTCGAGGTCGTCGGCGGACAGAGCGCGCCGAAGTTCGGCGGCGGCGTGTTCCTCGAGCCGGCGTACATCCTCCTTGTGGGGCGCGCGACGACGATGGTGAACGGGGAACGGCTCCCCTATCGGACGACGGCGATCCAGGCGGCCCACGAGTACCTCGCGACGAATTGTACGAACCTGAACGTCGATGCGGACGTCACCCTGGACTGCAAGATCGGCCAAGGCTCCGTGGACCTCCGCGGTCTGTATGATACGCAGAAGCACCTCGCGAACGACACCTCGTTCGGCGTCGGCTTCGCCCCGTTCTCGGAGCTCGAGACCGTCGTGTTGCAGACGGAACTCCTGATCAACGGGGCGCTCAAGAAAGACCTCAAGGAGGTCGGCCAGGACATCAAGGTCATGGGGGTGCGGCACGAGGACTCGATGCGCCTCACCATCGCCGCGGCGATGGTGGACAAGTTCGTCCCCGACAAAGACCACTACCGGAGCGTGGTGGAAGAACTCCGGGAGCGGCTCCTCGACAACGCCGTGAAGTACACGGACCGTGCCGTGAAGGTCGACATCAACACAGGCGACAACTACGATGCCGGGATCTTCTACCTCACGGTTACCGGTCTCTCCTGGGAGAACGGGGACGATGGGAGCGTAGGCCGCGGCAACCGAGTCAGCGGCCTCATCACGCCGTACCGCCCGATGTCGATGGAGGCCGCCGCCGGGAAAAATCCGGTGACGCACGTCGGGAAGTTGTACAACCTCCTGTCGTTCGAGATCGCGGATCGCATCGTGAAGGAGCACGCGGGCAAGGTGAAGGAGGTCTGGGTCCGCATCGTCTCCCAGATCGGGAAGCCAATCGACGAACCGCAGGCCGCGACGGCTCAGATCATCCCGGAGAAAGGGACCCATCTCAGCTCGATTGTGAAAGACGCCGAAGTCCTGATCGACGAGGAACTCGAGAACATCTACAAGCTGACCGACCGGATCGTCCAAGGAAAAGTCCGCTGCTTCTAGCCCCGGGGCGAACCGACCCGGGAGCGCCTTTGGCCGAACGTATTTATCCCGTCGCATTCTTGCCTCACTGAGCGAAGGCATGAATGAGGACGTCGCGTTCATCAACGAGCAGGTGGACCGCCACCACGCTTGGTTCTCCAAGTCCCTCCCGCTGATTGCCTCGGAGAACATCATCAGCCCGATGGCTCGCGAGATGCTCCTGACGGACTTCGGCGATCGGTATGCCGAAGGCTTGCCTCACGAGCGGTACTACCAAGGCAACACCTTCGTCGACGAAGTCGAGGATCGTGTCGTCGCGCTCGCCAAGAAAATCTTCCGAGTCCGACATGTGGACCCGCGGCTCATCAGTGGGACGGTCGCCAACATGGCCGTCTACTTCGCCCTGCTTGAACCGGGCGACATCATGACGTCCGTGGCCCTGAGCCACGGCGCGCACATCAGCTCCGCGAAGTTCGGCGCCGCGGGGATGCGGGGTGTGAACAACGTCAATTATCCGTTCGACGTCGAGCGGATGAACATCGACGTCGACGAGACCGCCAAGCTTCTCCGGCTGGTCCGCCCGAAGGTCGCCGCATTCGGACAGAGCGTCTTCCTGTTCCCAACTCCCCTCAAGGAGCTGCGGGACGCATTCGAAGAGGCTGGATGCCACGTCTGGTACGACGGGGCCCACGTCCTGGGCCTGATCGCGGGAGGACAGTTTCAAGACCCGTTGCACGAGGGCGCCGATGTCCTCACCGGGTCGACCCACAAAACCCTCCCAGGGCCGCAGCACGGCATCCTGCTGTCCGACTCGGAAGACGAGAAGTTCATCAAGCGGCTCCAACGCGCGGTGTTCCCGGGCGTCGTCTCGAACCATCACCTCCATGCGATGGCGGCCCTCGGGATCACGCTCGCGGAGTTCCTCGAGTTCGGGCGCGACTACGCAGCCCAGATCGTCCGGAACTCGAAGGCGCTGGCCCAGGCGTTGCACGAGCGCGGGATCAAGGTCCTCGCGGAGAAGCACGGCTTCACGGAGAGCCACGCGGTCGCCCTCGACGTGGCCGCGTTCGGCGGAGGCGCGAAGGTCGCCACGGATCTGGAGAAGGCGAACATCATCACGAACAAGAACCTCCTGCCTTGGGACACGTCCCCCGTGAAGCCTTCCGGCGTACGGCTGGGGACGCAAGAGCTCACGCGCCTGGGGATGGCCGAGGCGCAGATGCGAGAGGTCGCCGACCTGTTCGCCCGGGTCGCGGTCAAAGGCGACCCGCCGGAACGGGTTGCGGCCGACGTCGGTGAGATGCGGAAGGAGTTCAACACGGTCCACTACTGCTTCTCGAAGGACGCGGAAGCCCACCGTCGCTGGCGAATCGCCTGACTCAGTGTCGGGACTGCAACACGAGCCGAACGAGTCCCACGAACGACTCCTCAACGCCGCGACCGGTCTTCGCGCTCGAGTACGCCCATGGCCACCCGCGCTTCGTGAAGAATGCCTCGACCTCGGCGGCCGGGATCGCCCTCTGACCGGCCAAGTCGATCTTGTTGACGACCCCGAACGTCGGAATGTCCCCCGCCACGGACCGGATCGACCGGGCCCATTCATCGAGGGCTCCCAGGGTATCTTGCCGGGTCAGGTCCGCGACCGCGAGGATCCCCTGGGCTCCGTGGTAGTACGCTTCCTTCAAGAGCTCCCGGAGGGTCGACGTGCCCATGATGTCCCACAGGATCACGTCCGCTTGGATCTGGCCGGGACCCCTCGGATTGTCGACCATGACGGTTTTCTTCGTAATCTTCGTGCCGAGCGTCGCGACGTACCGGTCGTCGTACTGGTCGAGCACGTACCGTCGGATCAGCGACGTCTTGCCGACGGCTCCTTCGCCGGCCATGCAGATCTTCAGCTTGACGACATCTCCGGCCGCGATCATTGGCCCGCGTCCTCCGCCCGCTCCTCCGCGAGTCGCTCCGCCGCAGCGTCCCCTTGCATCCGGTGGAGCTTCGCCTTGAACCGCCAGGCGCCCGGATACCGCGGATCGACCCGGAGCACATGCTCGAGGATCGTGAGGCCGGACCTCACGTCGCCGTCTTGGACCCGCAGGGCGGCGAGGACGAACAGCGCATCCACATCGTCCGCGTTCTCAGCGAGGCGGAGACGAACGAGCCGGGCCGTGTCGGGCCGTTCGAACGTCGTCAACTAGGACCTCCTCAAACGCCCCGCGGACGCCGGGAACCGTGCGGATCCGGCGCGGTCCGCGGGATTTCGGCGGGCATAGTTAAAGCTTCTCGACCCGTCGACCGCTATGTGAACCGAGGCCATCGCCACCACCCCCAAATCCGACGATAGCGGCCGGCGAGCAAGGCTTCCAGAATCGGCCCCGCCTGATCGAGACTCGAGACGCGGCCGTCCCAGTCGGCGAGCGCGACGCCGTGGGCCGCCTCGAGCGCCCGCTCCACCGCCTTGAGCTGGGAGAACAGATACCGCGGGCTGCCGCGGGACAGGAGCGCGGCGAGCACCACATGACGGCCGCGGAGCACCGCGGCCTTTCGACCGGCAAATGCAAATTCATCGAGCGTGGCCATCGTGTGGAACGAGTCGCGGACGAACTCCTGGATCGCGACGAACATCGAGGCCACGAGGTCGTCGTCTCGCTTCACGCCCGCTCCCCGGCTCAGATGTTGAATCAAGATGCCGCTCCGGTGAACGAGGAACACCTCGTCAATCGTGAGGCTCCTCTCTCCAAGAACGGGCGCGGCGAAGACGGCCGCCAGGATGGCGAGGAGCGCGAACGCGAGGACGGCCGCGACGGACGAGACGTCGGGTCCGAGCGGGGGCGGGACGCGAATGCTCAGAACCTGCTCAGCGAACCCGGGACCGATGGAGCGGTTCGCCATGTCCGCGTAGAGGAGGGTGGCGTTGACCCAGACCAGATCGCCGTTCCCAGCGCCGCCCGCTACGATTCCGGGGAACGTAACACTGACGAGTTCGCTCGGCGTGAGGTTGGCCCGTACGATCAGGCGCGGCGTCGTGTTCGCCACGTCGAGTAACGGACCGATGCCAATCGCGATCCGGACGTTGTACGCGGTGAAGTTTCGCTCGTTCGAGGCGTTCACCTGGCCCAGCAGTACCGTGTTCGCGACCGTCACGGTGAAGTTCACCGCCGTCCCTCGCTCGGCCGTCGAGGATGGGTAGGCCTGAACCGAGAGGCTGAGCATGTCCAAGACAATCCAGACACTCACCTGGGCAGTCCGGGGGGACAGGGGTCCGCTCCCTAGCTCCGTGGCAAGCGCGGTCGCAAGACGGGGTCTGCCGAGGGTCGCATTCGCGGCCACGAGGGTGGGGACGGACCACCGGTATGATCGGCCCGCCCGAAGGAAGCTACATTGCCACGTCGCGAACGTTGCGTTTGAGTTCAGGATTGGACAGGCCGCCGGATGCACGCTCGCGTTGATCTGGAGGACCAAATCCGGCTCCAGGGTCAGATTCACGCGGGCCAGCTGGAGCTGACCGCCGCCGGTCACGTTGAGCCACATCGTGTACGCGATCGTGTCGTTCCGATCGGCCGACATGCGATCGGCGGCGATCGAGATGTTGAAACTCGTCGCGGTGGGCGCCGTCAGGACGGATCGATTCGCGAGGCCGGGCGAAGCGACCTGCAGCACGACGACGAGAAGAAGGATGACCCAGGCGAAAGCGAGGCGGCCCACGGAACCCCGGTAACGATTATTCTGTCGCTATTTGAGGTTGCGACCTCGTTATCGCGAAGGTCCTTCCGGATTTCGAGAACGCTCGCGGCAAGTTTTATATGGCGACGCCTTCTTCGCAAAGTCCCACCAGCCCGGTTTCGTGAGGGTTTCAGTGCTGGATGAGCTACAGCTGAAGCGGGAGCGCGAGAACCAGGAAGCGGAGCGGCACCGCCGGCGTCGCGATGAGTTGAACGACAAGACCCGGGAGTGGGTCGAGAAGCGCGACTCGCTCAACGCGCAGGTCCGGACGTTCGTCGACGAGGCCACCCAACACCGGATCAAACGGGACGAGCTGAACGGCCTCGTGAAGGCCGCAAAGGAAGAGCGGGACCGGAACAACCGACGCGTGAACGATCTCCAAGAGCAGCTCACGGATCTCAAACGGAGGAAGTTGCCTCGAGGTTCCGTGCCGCTCGGCAAGCTCCAGCAAGAGCTGAAGCGGCTCGAGTTCAAGCATATGACCTCCGTCTTGGGGGCCGACAAGGAACGCGCCCTGATCGAGGAGATTCAGCGGCTCGAGGCGGAGGTCAAGAAACTTGAGCGGTCCCTCGAGGAAAACGAGGACGTCCGGAAGATGAAGGAAGAGCTGAAGACGGCGCGAGACCTCGCGGAGGACGCGCACAAGCGCGTCTCCGAGCTCGCCGAAAAGGCCCAAGCCGAGCACGACCAGATGACGGTGCTTTACGAACAGGGCGACGGCCTGCGGCGGGAAGCGGACAAGGCGCAAGAGGAGTTCATCAAGACGAAGATGCTCGCGGACGAGGAACACCGCAAGCACATCGAACACATCCGCCAGGTCCACGACTACGACAAGATCATCCACGGAATCTGGATGAAGAGCCGCGGCGTCGCGGAGGCCGTCGCCGAGGAGGTCGACGCGAAGCGGGAAGCCGAAATGATTTTCGAGCGGTTCAAGAAGGGCGAGAAGCTGTCCACGGACGACCTGCTCACCCTCCAGAAGTCCGGCTACTTGTAGCTCGCTGTCGGCCACGTGTTGTCAACGCCTCAACCCGGGGAAACGTCTCCTCCATCTAGGCCGTGCAGCTTTACAAAGTCTTAAATATCGTCGCACAAATACGATGCCGGGGGAATTTTGGGCTAGTTCGTTAGAGTGCATCCCATCCCTTCTGACAAGGCTAGCCCTCCCTTCCTTTTTGCTTTGTGACGTAGTGCTCTTCTCAGGAATACCATAGACTCTTGGATGAGTTCGGGGCCGCGATCTTAGGACCGTGGCACCTTTCCCCTAACGCCCGCCCTCACGGGCGGGCAGCTCTCTCTTGAACGGGGAACGCATACCCACATGCGGAGGGCAACCACGAACGGAGAGGGATGGAGCCGGAAGAAATGGGGCTGGCTGACGACTGTTCTGAGCTTCATCGTCATGGGTGTGGGTGTGGCGGCGTGGTCCTACTTTCAGTGTGAAGTCCCTGCCGGTTCCGGTTGCCTCGGTGACTACCCATACCGCGAAATTTTCCTCCCGGCAATGATTTTCGGCGGCGTAATGTTCGTGGTCGGAATCGTCCTTTTGCTTATCTCGGCAAAACACTTATGACCGGCCGCGTGCGCCGATTCAAACACTCCCTGGGGGATTTTCCTGCCCGGTTTGCGGCGTCATAGCTTGGAAGGGCCCCCGGTTCGCAACCGGCAGGAATCGATTCGTTCCAACAGGCCGAGCTGTTCCACCTGGCGAGGATCAGCGACAAACTGGACACCATTGATGTCGTCCTGGCGTTCAGTCTGGTGGCGACGGTCATCTCGACGGTCTTGCTCATCCTCGGTCGTTGAGCGTGGCCGCCCGATTCCCAGGTGCTCAGACTTAAAGCGGAATACCCCTTCGGTGTCTTCGAATGGTCCTTGAGAAGCTCGGGGACTCTCTCCGCGCGGCCCTCCGCAAGATCGCGGGCGCGAGCTACGTGGACGAATCCCTGATCAAAGAAATCGTCCGCGACATTCAGCGTGCGCTGATCCAGGCCGACGTGAACGTGCAGCTGGCGCTCGCCATTACGAAGCAGCTCCAGCGTCGCGCCTTGGAGGAAAAACCGCCCGCGGGCATGAGCCCGCGCGAGCACGTCGTTCGGATCATCTACGAGGAACTCGTGAAAATCCTCGGGTCGACGCGGGACGTCCCGATTCAGAAACAGCGGATCCTCCTCGTCGGGCTCTACGGCCAGGGCAAGACGACCACGGCAGGGAAGCTCGCGAAATACTTCCAGAAAAAAGGGTTGTCGGTAGGCCTTGTCGCGGCGGACGTGCACCGGCCGGCCGCGTACGATCAACTGAAGCAGCTGTCCGAACAGATCAACGCGGCGTTCTACGGCGACTCGGGGGCGAAGGACGCCGTGAAGATCGCCAAGGCGGGCATGAAAGGACTCGCGGAGACCGACGTCGTCGTCGTCGACTCGTCCGGCCGCCACGCACTCGAGCCAGACCTGATCGCGGAAATCGAGGCCGTCGCGAAGGCGGTCGAAGCAGACGAACGGTTCCTCGTGATCGACGCCACGGTCGGGCAGCAAGCCGGCCCCCAGGCGAAGGCGTTCCACGACGCAGTCGGAATCACAGGGGTCATCGTCACAAAGCTCGATGGCACCGCGAAAGGGGGCGGCGCCCTCTCCGCGGTCGCGGAGGTGAAGGCGCCCATCGTCTTCATTGGGGTCGGCGAGAAGATCGACGACCTCGAGAAGTTCGAGCCTCCTCGGTTCATCTCCCGCCTCCTCGGAATGGGTGACTTGGAGACTCTCCTCGAACGGGCGCAAGACGCGATCGACGCGGAGAGGGCCGAGGCGCTCACGAAAAAGATCATGGCGGGGAAGTTCACGCTCCACGAGATGTACGAACAGATCGAGATGCTGACGGACATGGGCCCGATGCGCAAGCTGGCTTCGTTGATTCCTGGCGTCGGCGCGAAGCTGAAAGATTCGGACATGGAGAGCACGCAAGCGCGACTCCGTCGATTCAAGATCATCATGGACTCAATGACGGACAAGGAGATGACGGAGCCGAAGCTGGTGAAGTCTTCCCGCGTCCAACGCATTGCCCGAGGCGCCGGGGTCGCGCCGAGGGACGTAAAGGAACTCTTGCGGAATTACGAGATGTCGCGGAAAGCGATCAAGGGATTCGCGGGAAACCGAAAGATGCGAAAGCAGCTTCTTCAACAGCTGGAGGCCTCCGGCGTCGACGTCGACGAAGGCTGATCCGCGTTCATTCGAGCGCACGAGAAGCTTAATGTGGATGCACCGCTACCGCGGCGCAGGAGGCATGGAAGATGGGGTTGAAGGAGTGGATCATTCCCCAGGAACGGCATTTCTTCGACCAACTGGCTCAGGTGGCGGCGACGGTCGACGAAGGCGCAGTTGCGCTCCAAGATCTGTTAGGCGACTTCCGGGACGTGCCTGCGAAGCGGCGACACATCAAGGACATCGAACACAAGGGGGACGAACTCGTCCACAACGTCTTCGAGGCGCTGAATCGGACCTTTATCACGCCGATCGATCGAGAGGACATTCAGTCACTTGCAAGCTCCCTGGACAACGTCCTCGATATGATCTATGCAGCAGCGAACCGACTTCATCTCTACGGCGTGGAACGGCCCTCGGAGGCGATGATTCAGCTCGGAGACGTGATTGCCGACGCGACCCGCTTGCTGAAGGATGCCGTCGGAATGATCCGCGACACAAAGCTGGGCGATGAAGTCGAACGCATCGCGATCGAGGTGCACCGGCTAGAGAACGCCGCGGACGATCTGATGAACAATGCGGTGGCGGACCTTTTCAAGGAGGCGGATCCTGTCCACATCATCAAGTTCAAGGAGATCATCGAGCGGCTCGAGCAGGCCACCGACTACTGCGAGGATGTCGCAAATGTTCTGAGCGATATCGTCGCGAAGAATCAGTAAGGGATGCGCCGGTCTCGTTCATGGAAAACCGTGGCGGGCTGATCGATACAGCGGAGCACCGCTCCGTGCCGCCGAGCGTGGCTGGCCAGCGCCGGAGCTCGGGAGAAGAGGCAGGGTTGTGTTTGTAGAACTCATTGTGGTCGCGATCCTCGTTGTCTTCTCGTTCGATTTCTTCAATGGATTTCACGACGCCGCGAACGCAATCGCTACCGTCGTCGCCACCAAAGTCCTCACGCCCACGAAAGCGGTCGGACTAGCCGCAGTCGGAAACTTCGTCGGGATGGCCTTCATTACTAACGCGATTGCGGAGACGATCGGGAAAGGGATCATCGACCCGAGCGTGCTTGGCGTCGGCTCCGTCCCGTCCTCCGACGCGCAATTCCTGCATACGCTGGCGATCATCATGGGAGGGGTCCTCGGGGCTATCGTGTGGGACCTCCTCACATGGTTTTGGGGCCTTCCGACTTCGAGCAGCCACGCTTTGATCGGGGGTCTGGTAGGGTCTGCGATTCTGGCGGGAGGCGTCCAAGCGATCCTCTTTCCCAGCGCTGGGAACATGCTACTCTTCCTCGAGCTGACATTCATCGCATTCGCTGCGGGAGCGGTCACGGTCCTCCTCTGGGGACTCGCGCGGGAGGACTCTCCGACCCTCGGGATCGTCATCCTAGCGGGTCTTGTCTCAGGTCTCTTCCCTGCCATCATCCTCGCTCGAATCCTATTGAAAGGCCTCGTTCAGATCGTCGTCTACATGGTCGCCGCGCCGCTTGTCGGGCTCCTATTTGCGTTCGGACTTGCCCTCCTCGTGATCCGGCTCTTTCGGAGATTCACGCCGACCCGCGTAAATCACGAGTTCAGGCGCTTGCAACTCGTCTCCAGCTTCTTCTACAGCGTGACCCACGGGACGAACGACGCACAAAAAGGCATGGGGATCATCACCCTCATCCTCGTCGTCGCTGCGATCAACCCGCCGTGGGGACCTCCGTCGGGGGAATTCCATGTGCCGTTCTGGGTCATCCTCGGGGCGCACGCCTCCATCTCGCTCGGCACGTTGTTTGGTGGCTGGCGAATCGTACGGACGATGTCGCAGCGCGTCACGGCACTTCGGCCCTGGCAGGGCTTCTCTGCAGAAACCGCGGGCGGTATCGCGCTTGCGAGCACGGCCCTAGCCGGCATTCCGGTCAGCACGACCCATGTAATCGCCTCGGCGATTATGGGAGTTGGCGCGACAAAGCGCCTGTCAGCCGTACGGTGGGGCGTCGCGCGCCGAATCGTCTGGGCGTGGATCATCACGATCCCCGTGTCGGCGGGAATCGGCATGGCCGCCTACGCGGCACTGCGGCTTGCATTCGGAGTCTGAGGACCTCCGAACTGGAAACCGTTCGACGAGGATAGCAACCGTCATACTCTCGTGACCTTCAGGCAAGGTCGCTGTCCATCACCCCCGGAAGGTATGCGCAGCCTTGGTCGATTCACGATTGGAATGAGGCGAACCAACGAGTAGGCACGGTGGACTAGAGTTAGCGTGCGTCGCTAGAAGCGCTAACGCGCTCTCGCCAATCAAGGGCTTCGCCGGCAACCGAAAAATGCGAAAACAGCTGCTCCAGCAACTCGAGGCTTCTGGAGTGCACGTCGGCGAGGAATGAATAGAGACTCCAAGCGAGTACGCTCGAAGAGCGGCGTCTGCCGTGCACGGTCGGAGTCCGAGAGGCACGCGAGGCTTAGTCGTTGCTCGTGGTTGTGAAACTTCGTCGGTCGGGCGAGTGCATGTGTTGAACCCTGAGGAAAATCCGTTCGAATTCGGCAATCTGTTCGAATGTATAGCACCGTTTTCGCATTCTTACTGAGGCCTGCCATCGGTTCGCGTGCACCCACTCGGTCAATCCGTTCTTGCCTTGAGCCTTCATCCAGCGCAGTTCGAGAAGATGAAGGGCTTCTGTCTTCTTCACCACGAGATAGGGAAGGAGCGCCCGAATCGCAGATTCAGCCGCCCTGTCGTAAAGGCTCCATGTGGCCAAGTCCCTGCAATTTGGTCGACGGGACCTCCGGAGGCCGACGTGACCGCCAAAGGTCTTTGCGAGAAGCTCAACGGCACGGGATGGTAGGACTTGTCCACATCGGATGTTGATCCGGTAGTGAGGGCCAATCATCCCTCTAACTCTCTTCCTCTCGATCCTGAGATTTCCGTCACTGTCTATGATACCGGCGAGATAGCTGAGCAGCTGCTCTCGGGTCCATCCAAGTTGTTCGGGAGTCCGTTCTTGGTAACCCTCCAAAGAGAGCCGCGATGAAACCAGCTTCCCGGTTGGGCGAGTCCCATCGTGAGACGACCGCAGCGCCTGTCGTACCCCTTCCATCAGGACGCACGCGGCTCCGCGTTCGCGGACCCGCAGGCGGCGACGCGGCCTCAGTCGTCCAATTTCGAGGAGGAGAATGGCTTGTTCCCTCTTCAACTGGAGGAAAGGGAGGAGACGCCTCGCGGCCGATTCCGCCTTGGACCCACGGAGTTCGCACCGCGCCATCAATCGTCCGACCGAAATCTTTTTCGGGTCCATGACGACGCCCCCAAAAGTAGCCGCGAACACCCTCACCGCTTCACCTGGCCAGAGTTGGGACACTCCGACGGTTGTGGCATAGTATGGGTGAACCGTGCCGGGCGTCCTGTAGGCACGACTCACCTTGAAATAACCATCACCGTCCACAAGGCCGGCAAGGTAAGCGAGAGTTTCTCCCAAAGGCAATAATGCCGAGGCCGGTCCAGGACCTTGTCCCTGCCGATTACATGTAGTCAGGCTTCTGGCGGCCACCGCTCGGTACGCTGCTCTCACTGGTACTAAGCCTATCCGTCGCTCTCGATTCGGGGTGCCAAGAGATACTTCACTTCGCCCTTGCCACCGGCGATCTTGAACTCCAGCTTCACCGGATAGTCGGAACCGAGATACAGGGTCACGTTCGGCGCGGAGCTGATCGCCTTCACCATGTTCGAGAAGTAGTCGAGCGGGAAGAGGGAACGGACCGCTTCTTTGACCTGGAGCTCCTCGAGCAGGTCTTTTGGGACCATGTGCGAGACATTGTCCGTGTCGCCTTCGGAGACGATTTCGAACCCTTCTGGAGACGCTTTGAGGGCGATGTGATCGCTGATGCTCTCCGACGCGCGGATCGCCTGCCGGAGCTCATCCGTCCGGACGACCACTTTCGCCGGCAGGTTCAGGCTGGGCACCTTCGGATCGCTCATCCCGGCCGTGTCCACGAGGGCCATGCGACGCGTCGTGTTCCCGACCGTCACCACGAGCCGGTTCTTGTCCTCGTCGTGTCGCAACGCGATCGTCTCTCCGGCCTTTGCGAGCCGCAGGATCTCCTTCATCTTGTCCATGTCGACCCCGAGCTCGCCTTCGTCCGCCTTGTAAGCCTCGAACGCGCCCCGATCGAGGCTGAGGTCGACCATCGCGACGTGGGCCGGGTCGACCGCTTTCACCACGACGGAATCCTTGCCGACGTTGAACTTCGCTTCGTCGACGAGCGTCGAAACGACGTCGACCACCTCCTTGAGAACATCGGCCTTGACCTTCCCCTCGAACAACCGTCCTCCCCCAGAATTCCCTCCGAAATCCGGTCAACTATAATAAAGGTTCCCGGGCGGCCTCGCCGGGATCAGTACTCGCGCCACGTGTGCTGGCATTTCACGCAGCGGTAGATGCGCGTCGTCGGCTCGTCCGCCGCGCGCGTCTGTCGCATCACCCAGAACGCCTCGTAGTGTCCGCACTTGGGACATTCGACTCGCGTTTTCGGGAGCGTCTCCGTGATCTCGTCGAGGACGAGCGTCTCCGACGGCTTCTCCTTCCCGGGCCGCGCGACCTTCGTGATCGTGGCGTCCTTCCCGGAGAGGGACCGTTCGTACCCGCACGAATTACAGTGTACCTTCCCCTTCTCTGGAAACAGGAGCGAGCCGCATTTCGGACAGAACATTGGGGAGACAATCAGGCCAGGGGGGCGTGCGATAAAAACATTGCGCGCTCAGAGCTTCGAATGATCGTAATTCCGCAAGGCCCGTTCGACGAATCGTTGGATCGCGCGTTCCTCCGCTTGGCTGCGGACGTGCGTCGCATGTGGGGGCGGCGGTCCACGAGAGTCCTCGTCCTCGTCGTCTTCGGCCCGCGCGCGCGTCGCGCGGCGGTGTTCGTGCCTCTCCTCCGCGGCACTCGAGTGAACGCGATGCGTTCGCGAGACCACGACCTCCTCGCCGTCATCGTCCTCCGGCTCATCGTCATCGCGGCGGCGGGCCCGGATGAGCCGGTGACCGCCTTCATACTCGTCGACCTCGGCGGGGAGCTTCCGGTAGTAGTCGAGGTAGTCTGCGCGCCCGCGTCGATGGCGGACGCGACCCTGAGCTCCGATTGGCGCGGCACGCCCATGGGCCCTTGCACGGACCGGCCGCCGGGATCGGGGGATGTCCTCGTCCTCGTCATACGCCTCATCATCCTCCTCGACGTAGGGTCGGGCTCCCAGGAGGGGCTGAACGAGGTTCACACCGACCGAAGCCCCGGACCCGGAGCGGTACACGAGCTCGCGGCGGGTCTGTTCCGCGATGAGCCCGCCGATGTACGCGAAGATGACGACCATCAGGTATCCGTTCGTCCCCATCCCGAACGTGGTCGTCAAGGCCTCGACGAAGCCCCTCATGTACGACACCATGAACTCCTTGTAGGGAACGAGGAACGGAAGGATGCTCGAAACCCCGTCGCTGACCACAGCGGGCAGGGAGGCGACGAAGTCGATCTGGTGGGATGCAAAGTTGTGGGCGTATGCCGCGTTCGCAATGTAAATCGCAAACACAGGCATGAGCGCGGCGATGACGGCCTTGATCGGAGAGCCCGCGCGGCGGCCGCCGACGTATCCCGCAATCATCGGTCCGGCGGGCTGGATCCACCAAAGGAGGAAGGAGAGGATCAGGATCACACGGGACGATGACCAGAACGAGAACGGCGGCCCGTCCCCGTGAAACCGACCCGCCTCGTTATCGACCTCGATCCGGTAGACGCCCGGTTGGTGGGATCGGCTCCGGGGCTTTCCCGTGCGCCGTCGGCGCGGTGCCTCCTCATCTGTGTCTTTGGCGCGGCGGGGCCAGAGGAGCCAACGAAGAAGTCCCATACCCATCCCAGTGAGGTTGGTCAGACCTCTGTCTGACGATTCATCGACCGCGAGCGTATTAATAGATTTGGTCGCGCGTTTGAGTTTGACAAAGGTGCGGGAGCCAAGCTCCTCGTTTCAATCGCATCCGCAGACGATACCGATCCGGACCGTGATGACCCATCCAAGCTTCGCACGGAAAATCCGGCGTCCGTCCGGAATCGTTTGTATGCCTTCTGCGTGCAGGACTCCGGCTACCGCATGAGGGCCCCGCGGACCATGCCGATGAACCGGCGGACGACCGCGATCGGGAGGGCCCCGCGGAGCGCTTCTCCCACCAGGGCCCGATCTTCCTTCGACGCGCCCCGGATCGCGAACAGGACGGCGAAGTAGACCGCGGCACCGGTTGCGACTCCGAGCAAGAGCGGCAGCCGTGGGAGCGCGACCAAGACGAACAGCATCACAAAACCCGCGAAGGCGGATTTGACCATCATTCTGGATGTGCCGAGCGGCGATATCAGGCGTCGGACGGCAACGGCACCTAGCCCTGCGGCCAGGAGATGCGATACGAAGAACGCATACGCAGCGCCCACCGCGCCGAAAGGCGGAATGAGCAAGAGGCTCAGCGCGATCGTACTCGCGGCAGCCACACAGCCAATGTACAAGACCAGCTTCATCTTGCCGATTGCAGCGAGAGCAGGTGCGTTGCCCATCATGGCCGTGTCGACACAAAAACTGAAGACGAGGATCCGGAAGCTGTCCGCCGCGGGAAGAAATGCGGTGCCATAGAACAATGCGATGATCGCGTCCGCGTAGAACCAGCCGCCCAGCGCCAGCGGTACTCCAGCGATGAGCGCCAGCTTCTGAATCCTCTGGAGGGCCCTGGCGAGCTTCCGTCGGGATTCTTGGCTTAGCCGGGACATCATCGGTAGCAGCGTGCCGCTGAGGATGGACAGGAACGAGAACATACCGAACAACAACGTGAACGCGGCGTTGAACAGACCAGTCGAAGCAGAATCTCGCAAAATCGTCAGGAGAACGAGCCCAGTCGTGAAAACGAACGTTGCCACCGTATTGGCGAGTCCGAAGGGAATCGCCGTCTTCACGATTTCCTTCAAGGTCCTCGCGTTGACTGCCTTGGTGAAGAATGCGAACTTCCTCGTTGCGATTGCACCGGAGAGGGCTAACGTGATCAAGCTGCCAATCAGGAACACAACACACACTTCAAGGAGACTACGCCCGAGGGACAACAGGCGGAGAGAGATTCCCACGGTGACCGATCGCTCGACGATCGTGACCAAGGCCGGGTACTCGAAGCGTTCGAACGCTCGGAAGATCGAGTTGAACGTGTTCGCGTATGAGGAGATGACGCTGGCACTCCCGAGAAGCATTGTGACGCTCCTCGCCAACGGATCGGCTAATACGATCTGGGTGGCAACCCAGAGTGCGACGAGAGCGATTGCTACAAGAAGAAGTCGAAGGAGCGCGACGGTGGTGAGGTAGCGGCGTGCCCTGGACCGATCCGCGGCGACGTTTGTCGAAATCGCTTCATCCAGCCCGAGAGAGACCAGCAGTAGGAACCAGCTCGGGAACGCGAAGCCGAAGACGAAAATTCCATAGATGCTCGGATCGAACCGTCTCGCGAGGGAAATCGACAGGACGAACGTGAGGACTTGCGCAACGAGCTGGCCGACGGCGGCAAACGCGAAGTTTCGTCCAAATCTGCCCGCTTCACTCGGCGGGGCCCGCAGCGTCGCCGGTGCGGATGTTCTGCCTCTCCAGACCTCCGGCGAGGGCTCGGCGCTCACGAATTTTCCTCCGGAGTGGCCGGGAGGGAATATCCGCCGGCACCGAGGACGGAATTGACGAACCCTCGCCAGGTATCCTCGAACACCTTGATGGAAAACCTGGGGACGGCGAATTCCCGGGGGGAGAAGGAGTCTCCATCCCCCACGACCTGATGAATCGCTTGGACGAAGTCCTGCTCCCGATCCCCGTCCACGACGATTCCGCATTGGGACCGATTCCCCGAGAAGGGAAACGCGGCTTCGCTCACGACCACCGGGACACCGCACGAGAGGGCTTCAATCGTGGAAAGGCCGAACCCCTCGTAGCGGGAGGGGAGGAAGAAGAAGTCGGAGGCCGAGTACCACCACGGCATGTCGGAGTGCGGGATCCGACCCAGCGGCCGGACGTTTCCTTGGGCGGGTCCGTATCCGCCCGCGACGAGGAAGAGGACCTGAGGCATCCGGCGAGCGACTCGGAGGAAGGTATCGTACCCCTTCGTGTGGTCGGGGCGGCCGACGAAGATCCCGATCGTGGCGTCGTGCGGCAGCCCCAACTTGTCGCGTGCGCGGGCGAGGCCCATCGGCCGAAACGAGGATGTGTCGATGCCATTCGGAATGACCCGACCCCGGAGACCATAGAACGATTCGACTTCGCGCAATACCCGGTGGCTCACGGCCACGACGTGTTTGCCGACCCCGGCCAACCGGTCAAAGAACCCGGTGACCCGGCCCGTCGTCAGACGATCCCCTCGGATTGGGAGCGCGTCCCGCGCAAGCCCCGCCATCGTGAGGTGGTACACCTGCACCAACGGCACACCGAGCCTCGTCAAGGAAGGGGGCCAACCATGGACTCCGTTGCAGATGATCAGCTGGAACGGCTCCTCCCGATGTCGGCGGACCAGTACACGGGCCGCGTGCAACGCCTGGTAGGGCAGCTCGAGACCGACCCGATCGAGCTCGTCGATATGCCGATGCCCGTCCGGGAGCGAGTCCACGAAGATCTCGAGGTTTCCGAGGGCATGCTGGAGGTATTGATTGAAGACCTCAACCCCGTCAGCGGGGCACAGTCCGACATGCGGAGTGAGCATCCCGATCCGAGGAGCCTCGCTCATCGGACCGTTTCACCCGCCTGGGAGGGATCGGAATCCAGCCCTGGGTGCGTCCGCGCGAAGGATGGGCCGGATTCGTCCGTCCATCCGGCGCGGTGGATGGCTTCACGTGTCCAGCGATCCCACACGGAGCCCACCTCCGGGGTCGATAAATCGACGCGCCACGGCTGCCGAAGCGGGAAGGTTTGGTCTCCGGCGTGCCAGGACGCGTGTCAGTGTTCCACCTATCCGACCTCTACCGGACAATCAACGGTCCTCAAGGCTCCGTGCGACACGAGCGACACGGGTCGTGTTCGAGGTGGAGGAGAACGCGTCGGATGTAAGCGATGAGGCCGATATCCGTCCTCGACAATCTCGTGCGGATTGCGTGAGTCAGGTCCCCGTTGCCGCTCGAAGAGTCCGAGAGTTCCTCCGGGAGGAGTACACCCTCGCGTTCCGCCACGAGCACTGGCATGTCGGAATCGTCGATGCGCCCATCCATTCCTTTCTTGAGCCCGATTCGAGACCCGATGTCCACTGGTTTCCGCTCCCGGACCGCGGAAAGTATCTAGCGGATCCGTTTGGGCTCCCGAGAGGAGACCGCCTGGAAGTCCTCTTCGAGGAGTTCGACCTCGGAACCCGTAAGGGAGTCATTTCGGCCGCAAGCCTGGACGCAAAGGGGGGCGTCTCGGGTCCCCGAGTCGTCCTCGACCTCCCGTTCCATGCATCCTATCCGTTCCTGGTCGAGCGACGAGGGACGGTGTTCTGCATCCCGGAGACCTCGCAGGGTCGCGAGGTGGCGCTGTACCGTGCCGTCGAGTTCCCCCATCGGTGGACCAAGGAAGCGACCCTCATCCGGGGAGTTGCCGCGGTGGACAACACCGTCTTCGAACACGAGGGCCGGTTTTGGCTCATGCACACGGATGCGGAGGACGGCCTTTTCACGAAGCTCCGAATCTGGCACGCCCCCGATCTCCTCGGTCCTTGGCAGCCTCACGAGGCGAATCCCGTGAAAACAGACATTCGGTCCTCCGCCCCCGCCGGCACTCCGTTCCGTTTCGACGGGGACCTGTACCGCCCCGCCCAAGACTGTTCGGAGACCTACGGGGGCTCCGTGGTCCTGAACCGGATTGTCCGCCTGACGACGAAGGAATTTCGCGAGGAGCAAGTCGCCATCGTCAGCCCTTTCCGCGACGGGCCCCGTCGGCAGGGCATTCACACGCTGTCGTCCGTGGGGGACCGCACCCTGGTGGATGGAAAGCGGTTCTCCTTCAGCGGCCGGGCGATGGGACGGAACTTCCGAGACGCGATCGGAGGTCGCTGGAACAAGGTGCTGGTCCGTTGAACGCGATGCCAGCAAGTCGGATCGACCCTATCGGTGGGGATGCGGCGTTGGTGGACGGTGGTCTCAGCGTCGTCGTCTGCTCCTGGAAACGGTCCGAACGGCTTCGCCGTTGTTTGAAAGGCCTGTACGACCAGTCCGTGTTGCCGAGGGAAATCCTCGTGGTCGGGGTCGAGGGAGACCTTGACACGGCGCACGTCGTAGAAGACCTGAGATCCCAGGGACCCACAACCCGCGTCGTATGGCAACGTGGGCGAGCCGGACTCGGGAACGCGAGAAACCTGGGATGGTCTTCCGCGCAAGGCGAGTGGGTCGCATTCATCGACGACGATGCGATCGCGGACCCGCGTTGGATCGAGAGCCTCGCGAAGCACTTCCGAAACGGAACAACCGCGCTCGGCGGGCAAGTGCGAGATCCCGAAGATGGCCGGATCATCAGCGACGGCAGCTTCCGGTTCTGGCTTCGAGACCTTCACCTCTGCCCCGCCGGGTGCAACATGGCATTCCGAAGGTCCTGGCTGGAAGCGGTCGGTGGATTCGACGAGAACCTCGCCTACGGATTCGACGATCACGACATCGGAATCAAGCTCACCTTGAGCGGGGTCCGAGTGACGGATGTGCCGGAAGCGATCGTCTGGCACCGTCGTTCCTGGGGGCCCACCCGCGAAACCCTCGGTCCCAATCTGCCCCAATACGCCTGGAGCGGCGCCTACCTCATTGCAAGGCACGCCGAGTCTCTCGGAGTGAGCAAGGTCGAGTACTTCGCGAGATTTTGCGCATTGTTCATCGAGCTCATCGCCATGAGCCGTGGGCCGCGCCACGGTCGGGGTCGATTCCGCGCTCGCGGGCCGAGATCTCTCGTTCGAACGACGTGGTCGGTCTCACGAAGTTCGCTTCTTGGGACGCTGTTCGGCTTGAAGGCGGCGAAGGCGAGTTCCCGGCCCGCACGGCAGTAGGGGATTCTCACAGACTCAACGCGGCCCGATCGGACGACATCCGAGACATCGAAGCGTTCCGCAACAACCCGTCTCCTTTGGGTCCAGCGTCGTCGCAAGGAAAGTTAGGCGCTGTGAATCCGACAGTACACCTGCATCTTGTTGTTGCCGACCAGGCGCCACTCGCAACCACAGGCGAACTTCGCGCCCACGACCCGGGCCCCTCTGGGAGGTTGACCGAACGCCGGGAGGCGCTCGAATTCGAACTCCACGAACCGAAGGCTCATGATTCCAGCGTCGCGACGAGAGAGTTCATCGAATCCCTAGTGAGAACCTTGCATCCCGTGGACGAAGTAGTTCGACAAGACCCGGAGGCCGTACCGCGAGGCGAGCTCGAAATCGTCCCGGCTCTCGAGGGCGAACCGGAGGTTTTGCCACCACCACCGTGGGCTGAAGTAGAGCTTCGTGTACGCGAGCTTCCGGAGTCGATTGAGCTCGGCCTTCGACAACCCATCCGTCCCGACGACGGCACTGTCCTGATACAAGGCGCGCCAGTTGAGGTCCGGCAGGGCACCGCTCGCCTGCAGCGTCTCGTACAGCTCCGTTCCCGGGTACGGGGCGAGCACATTGAACTGAGCCCCGTTGGGGAGCGTCCGGAGCGCGAACCGGATCGTGTCCATCGCGGACTCTCCCGTCTCTCCCGGGAGCCCGAGGATGAACGCGCAGTACGTCTTGATGTGCGCCTCCTTAGCCCATCGGATCGCTTGTTCCGCCTGGGCCACCGTTGCCTGTTTGCTCACGCTGTTCAGGATCTGCTGGTTCCCCGATTCGACCCCGAAGGAGATGCCACTGCATCCGGCCGAACGCATCGTCCTCAGGAGGTCCGGGTCCACCAGGTGGACGCGGGTGTTGCAATACCATCGGATGTCGATCCGCTCGCGGCGAATCCCTTCGCAGAGCTCTCGGACCCGCTTCTTGTTCATCGTGAAGGTCTCGTCGAAGAACGAGACGGTCCGGATCCGGTAGTGGTCCCGAAGGTGGCCGAGTTCCTCCAGCACACTGTTCGCGGAACGGTACTTCCACGCCGTCTTGGCGACCGTGCAAAAGGAGCACGCGAACGGACATCCTTTGCTCGCGTACAGGATCGTGAACGGCCGACATGCGGGCGCCGAGATGAAGTACGGATCGAGGGAGTCTAGGAGCTGGTACGCGGGGAGGGGGATCGCGTCGTAATCCGCGATGGGCCGGGCGTTCTCGGTGACCGCAACGTGGCTGTTCTCCCGGTACGCGATGCCGGGCACGAGGTCGAGCCGGCCGCCATCCTCGAGCGCGTTGATGAGAGGCGGCCCGACGCTCTCGTATTCGTGACGCAGGTAGATGTCGAGCGGCCGAGCCTCCCGGAGGACCTCGGTCGGCATCGTGCGAAGGGTCCAGCAAATGCCGATCGTGCGGGCTTCCGGGTGGATCCGCTTCGATAGCTCCGCCACGCGCAGGTCGTGGTCAAACGTCGTCGGTGTGAAGCGCAAGATCAACGCATCGTACGGGGCGCTCCGCAACCACGCCTCCACCTCGGGAAACGTGGCGTTCTCCCCGTTCGCATCGAGCAACCGCACGCGGTGGCCCTCCGCGAGAAGGAGCGACGCGAGCTGGAGCAAGCTGTACGGTTCCAGGACCGAGTAGCGTTCGACCACTTCACAGCGTTCCTCCCGCACGACGGAGGCACCATCGAACCGGGGCGGGTTGACGATCGCGACGTTCACGACGCCTCCCCCCCAACGAGCCGCTCGTAGAACCGGAACGTCTCTCCCGCCATCCGATCGATCGAGGCGTTCGCCTCCGCCCACGCGCGGGCTCGCGCACGGACGGGTTCCCGACGAACCGTGTCGTCCAGGACAGCCCGGATGCACGACACGAGACCATCCGCATCTCCGGCGGGGAAGAGCCAGCCCGTCTCTCCGTCCCGGACGATTTCAGAAACGCCGCCCACGTCCGCCGCGATCAGAGGCGTGCCACACGCCATCGCCTCCAGCGCGACCATCGGGCAACTCTCCGTGAAGCTCGGCAGTACGACCGCATCGACCTGACGGTAGAGCGTGGGCATCGCCTCGTAGGGGACCCTGCCCAAGAATTCGCACCGCTCGCTCGTGAGCCCAAGGTCGTACGCGAGGGCCTTCCAAGGTCCTTGGTCGCCCGGTCCGGCGAGCAGCAGCCGAACGGATGGATCGAGGCGGGCCATCGCCCGAAGGAGGGTCTCAATCCCTTTCATCGCCAGGAGCCTGCCAGCGAACAGCAGGGTCGGCCGGTCCGAGCGCGTCGGCCCGACCCCACCGTCCCCCGCGACCGGCGGCGAAAGACGCTCCGTGTCGATCGCGTTCGGGACCACGGTGCTCAGCCGCGGATGGACCCGGTACGATCGCAAGGTACGGTCCCGGAGCCAGCGGGAGACGAAGATCATCGCCGGCGTCCCCCGAAGGTAGTGTCGCTCCACGGTTTCCAAGAGCAAGCGCCATCGGGCGATCCGACCTTCCAGGCTGTCCCGGGGGGCCGCAGGGCTCGCCCGGGCTGTGCCTCCCACCTGCGTCTCGAGCGTTGTGTGGACCGTCACCACGGTCGCCGCTGACCGACGTCGAAGCCGGACGAGCAAGTCCGACATGTAGGCATGATTCGCGTGGACGATGTCGAATCCGTACCGTCGAGCGAGGCGAGGGAGGCGCCGGAAGACCGCCGCCTGAAAACGAAACGGTGACACCTCGTGCCGCGAGTTCCCGCCCGGGAAGGCCGGATGGACTTGGACCCCCTCCAAGTCTTCGTCGACCCGGGGGGGCGCGGCGGCACCTGTCAAGACGTGCACCTCGGCGCGATCTTGCAGGCCACGGGCCAAGTTGTACGCGTACGTTCCGACTCCCCCCCACGCCGGCAGAAACTCCGGGGTGAGGATACACACCTTCACGCTGTTTCCCCTCGGAAATCGAATCCCGACTCCGAGGCGCGGGGAACGACATCGCCGCCACGGTTCAGTCGTCGGGTGAGCAGGCGCCACGCGATGAGAAGACCGGTTCGGAGGGGGACCAGCTTCGGATCCCCGATCCGACGCGAGTAGTCCACGGGCAACTCCCGCATCCGAGCGCCCACCTCGCACGCGGACGCGAACAGGTCGGCTTCGAGATCGAAACTCTCTGCCGCGAGGCCGAATTCGCGGACGCAGTCTTCCCGGAAGGCCCACATCCCCGTGCAGACGTCGCTGACGGGGACGCGGTAGAGGATCCGGGCTAGGCCGTTGAGGAACTCGTTGCCGAGGCGGTTCAGTGAAGTCATCGCGCCGTCCTCGACGTGCCCGCGGAACCGGGAGCCTACGACCACATCGGAACCCGACTCCAGCGCATCCACGAAGCTGGGGATGTCCTCGGGGGGATAGCTTCCGTCGGCGTCGAGCATCACGAAGAGGCGAGATCCCGCGGCGGCCCCGCTGCTCCGGTCATTCAGCAGGTGATTGAGGGCTTGCCGCACGCCGTTCCCCTTGCCTTCGCCGCTTTGCACGTATGTGCTCGCGCCCCGGTCGCGCGCGACTTGGAGCGTCGCATCGGTGGACTTTCCGTCCACGACCCAAACGCGGACGTCGTATCCGGACCGCCGCAGCCGTTCCGTCGGGATGCGGCTAATGACGGAGCCTACCGCCATCTCCTCGTTGAGGGCCGGGAGGAGAACGATGATGCTTCGCGCGCAATCGACGTGCCCGATTGGCCGCGATGGTTCGGCTTCGCCCGCCGGGGCGTGGGAACCCCCGAAGATCCCATCGCCGTCCGGAGTTGCGCGAACGGTCGAGTCCGCTCCCGGCCCGGTCATCGGAATTTTGGCCTCGTGGAGCGCCCGGCCGGGTCGCGGGGGGTTGGACCGCTGAATCGGCTCGAACTCTGACGCCCACTCGGCATCGGACAATGCCATCTCCTGTCTCCGCAGCCGACTTGGCACTGGGGGTCAAGAGGGGTACGTTTCAGGAGGACGCACGCGAGGTGGTGTGTGTCTCGTTCCGTCACACCCATTGCAAAGGAACATCTAAGAACACAAAGGACAATGTCTTAGAACGCGTGCAGCAAGGGCGTATGTCGGGCAAAGGTAGCGTGACGAGGTCCGTCCGGATCGAGAAGGATGCGGACGAGCGACTCCGGAACCTCGCATCCCAGGGAGACACGAGCGTAAACACGCTGGTGAATCGGGCCCTCCGGAAGTTCGTCGAATGGGATGCTTACGGTGAAAAGTTCGGTTTCATCACCCTTCCTTCGGTGATCCTGGTCAAGCTCATGGAGTGTCTGACCGACGAGGAGGCCAAGCAACTCGGCGCATGGGCCGGGAAGAACCTCGTGAAGGAGTACATTACGTTTTGGTTCAAGGAGCTCACGGTGGAGACCCTACTCGAGGGGTTCCCCAAGTTGTTCGCCAAGTACGGTCGCGCGTTCGCGTATGAGGAACTCGTGGAGGACGACCGTCGCGTCATCATCCTCAAGCACAGCGGCGGCTCGCGATGGTCGACGTTCTACGAAGAGGCGTTGCGCACCGCGTTCCGCGATCACCTTCAACGGGAAATCCGGATCGACAAATCGGAGAACCAAGTGGTCGTTCGGTTACGGCTGTACGGAGAAAGGATTAAGTAGTTCGCCATTAACAGTCCACTGGTTCCCCGTCGGCCAGGTTGTCGCGTTGTCGCCGAGCAGCAGTGTTACCCGGACGATTCGTATCGAGCGCGACGTCGACGAGTTCCTCCGGAAGTTCGGGGACCGGGAGGGAGTCAGCGTGAACCTCCTCGTAAACAAAGCGATCCGGAGGCTCGTAGAGTGGGATATCTACGCGGAGAAGTTCGGCCTCGTAGCCCTCCCGACTTCCTTGATCGAACGGCTGATGGACTACCTCACCGACCAGGAGGCCACAGAACTCGGACGATGGGTTGGAGAGAACCTGATCCCGGAATTCATCACCTTCTGGTTCAAGGAGGTCAGCCTGCAGGCCATGGTCGTTGGGTTCCCGCGTCTCCAATCGCGATACGGCCGTGCATTCGAATATGAAGAGCACGTGGAAGGGGGAAAGTGGACAATCATTTTCAAACACGGAGCCGGGTCCAAATGGTCGCTGTACTACGAAGCGCTCCTCAAGACGGCGTTCCGCGACCTGCTGAAGACGGACCTCGTGATTGACAAGACGGACGACCAGGTTGTAGCCCGTTTTGCGCTCAAGTGACGCCTACTTTTTGTGGGGGCGGGGCGACGGACTTCGCTCTCGGCCCGCCGCCGACACCGCCTTCCGCTCGATTGCCTCCGCGAGCCAGCCCATCGTCTGACGGAGGCCGTAGCACATCCGAGCGATCTCTCCATCCCCCGTGTCGGCTTTTGGGTTCTTCGCGAGGATCATCGCTTTCACGACGGCGGAGTTCTGCTTGCCGAAGAATTCCTCGACCGCCTTCCAGTAGGCGGCCTGATACGACTTGTCGTTTTTCAGCCCCAACGGACCGGCTACGTGCACGAGCGACGCTCCCCCCAACGGGCGGCGCGCTACCGGCGGCCAGGAAAGTGCGGTGATCTCACGGAAATCCCTCGGCTCCCGATGTCAATCGGAATCGGTCCCATCTGGTGATTCGTTCCTCGCATCTTCGTGATCTCGATGTACCGCACGCGGGCGTCTCCCGCCACCGGGACCAAGTGGAAATGCATGACCCCGTCCGCGATGAACTCCTGCATCCCCGGGTTCGGGCTGTCTTCGCCTAAGAAACCCGGAGGAGTCTCGGTGATCATCAGGGTCGTGCATCCGGCACCTCCGATGATCTTCCCAAGTAGCATGTGGGTGAAGACACGGATGTCGCCCTGGCTCCCGAACGCCTGGGACATCGCCGTGAACGAGTCAATCACGAGCCGGACGATATCGGCCTCCTCGATGTTGCGGACGATTTCTTCCCAAATCGCCGGAAGACCTTCCGCGGTCAAGGTCGGCATCTCGAGGAATCGGAACAAGCCTTTCTTCTCGAGGGGAAGGATATCGAAGCCCAGCCGGGCCAAGTTGCGAAGGTACGCCTTTCGGCCTTCCAACATGGAGACATACATCCCGGGCTCCTCGGCATCACGCGCGCCCTGGTAGAGGAACTGAGACGCAAAGATCGTCTTCCCCGTCCCGGGACGGCCCGCGAGTGTGATGAGGCTGCCCGCAGGGAAACCCCCTTCGAGCATCTCGTCGAGCCCCGGAACCCCCGTTCCGACGCGGGCCTCCCCGTCGTTCCTGAGCCGGCCCACGGCCTTGTCCCCCATTCACGCGGCCCCCCGGCGGCTCGGACTCAAGGATGTCAATACGGTTTCGAAGAAGTCCGCTCGGGCCTCATGACGACGAGTGTAGAACGTGAGGGACGGAGGAGGTATCGCCTTCTCCGCGGGGACGTCGGTCGTCAACATGACGTCCTCGAGCGGGATGAGCTCGAATTCCGGATACCCGTGGTCGAAGGTGAACTGGAGGGCGTAGAATCCGGTCCGAGGTTTCACGCCGTACAGAATCAGGGTGCCCCAGCGTTGGCTCAGCACGAGATGGATTTGCGAGATGTTCGCGACTTTCTGTGTGAGCTGCAGATTCGGACGGGCGACGATCGATTGGATGTCCTTGTTCACCGCGGCCCTCGCCGCGACGGTTGCGAGGAAATTCATCACGCCCTGGCCGTAGAAATTCTCGACCGTGTCGAGGGCCATGAGCATCCAGATCGTCTTACCTTCTGCCTTGTACGCACTGTACGTGCTGAGCCACTTGTCGAAGTCTTCTGTGGGGTTCAGGGAGAATTTGATCGCGACGGGATCCTCGACCCGGTCCGTCGTGAAGACGCGCATGTTCGCGTCGTACACGTCCTCGGGCATGAACTGGGTCGCGAAGAGCCGGGCCCGCGTCGGGTCGTAGTCGCTGTACGGGAACGCCATGACAGCGTTGTTCGTCGCGAGAAAATTCAGGAGGGCGGTCAGGGGCACGTAAATTTGGCCCTCGAACGGGACGTCGCCCCGGATCTCGAGCAAGACCGTCGACCCTCGAGGGACGCCGCCGCCGAGGAGGGCGTCGATGTCGCGGCTGCCGGTCGACATGTGGGTCGCGGTGTTCTCCAGCGGCCGGAACATCGAGGTCCGCTCCGGCAGGGTGAACCCAAACGGCTCCAGGTACCGCAGGCGGCCCCCCGCGAGCGTGAACAGGTACCGCTCCTGGCGGATCGGCACCCCCCGCAACTTGCGGATTTCGAGCTCCCGGACCCTCCGATCATCGATTACTCGCTGATGGAGGACCAGGATGGCCTCGGCGAGTTGGTCGAGCGTGCTGGTCGTCTCCGGCTTCTCGCTCACGAGGACCATCCGCGCGCCCGTGTCTTCGAGGACCGCCATCAAGGACTGCTCCACTTTCATCCGAGCCTCCGGTGGGACGTAGTCCGCGATCCCTTCCCAGGAGTCCAGGACGATCAGCGGGTTGTCCATGTTCGAGAGGAGGCGATGCAACCCCGACACGACGTTGTGGCCAACGACGAACTGCGTCGGGTCGAACTCCAGAGTCGAGAAGAAGTGCACGTTCTTCTGCGTGGCGAGTCTCGAAAAGAGCGCGTGTTGGAACACGAGCTTATCGGGATACGTGCGGGTGGAAATGTGGACCGTGTCCCCCGAAGACTGAAGGCGGGCCATCAGTTCGAGCGCTGCGGTCGTCTTGCCGGTTCCCGTCTCCCCCTTCACCAGGAGAAGCAGACTCTTCCGGCGGAGCAGCTTCTCCAATTCCGGTGGTAATGGTGTCTCTGACGAGCCCCCCTTCTCCAACTTCAACATCCGCGCACCTTCCCCTAGTAAAGCGAATGAACAGTGGGTCCCGGGCTATATCACCCGCCTGTGCTGATTTGTGTTGTAATGTGTTCGCGGTCGCAAAACAGGACTAGAAAACGACCCGCGAAGAGTCGAGGCGCCGTGGCACACGTCGGTTCGGCCGTTCGGCGCCCCGTCGGACCAGCTCGAGACCGCGCTTGTCTCTCACCTCCGGAGCAGAAAATGCGATGTTGAGGATGTAGGCTATGTGTACGTCTGCCACAGAATCGCACGCAGTGCGACACAAGAAACCGAGGGACTGCATCCCGCCTCGGGGCGGGGGGCGCACCAACCATGATCGAAATCTGAAGCATCAGGTTCCGGCCGAGGACCGGCTTCTCCCGACCTTCGCCGCGGATACCAGCCCCGGGCCTGCGCGCTCTCGACCCAGTTGTGATAACACAATCTCAGGCGTTATCAAAACGTGAATTGCGTATGTGTACACGTGTGTACATCACCGCCATATACCCTTCCGAAATTGTCGCCCCCATGAAGCAGGGGGCCACAACCGAAACGACCCCGGTTCGTCTCATCGCGAGGCCCGGGACGGGCCTCTCGTCCGACGATGAGCATTTGTTCCGGGACCTGCTGGAGCGTTTCGCGGTCCTCGCCGAGACATGCTTCCGGTTCTCTCGAGGCATCTATCTCCGGGTGAGCGGCTCGCCAGAGCCGAACACGGAGGATGCCGTGCGACGGAACCTGTCGATCGCGCGGCGTGTGTTCGCGGAGGGGCTCTTGGAAATCCTCGCCGTTGTCTATCTCAAGAAGTCTGTCAATCTCGCGGAACTCCAGGGGACCCTGGGGGGGACCTCGGCTGAGCTCCTCCGCAGGAAGCTCCGGATCCTTCAGGCCTCGGGCCTCGTCCAGACCGCGGCCCCGTACGAGCGGGCCGACCAAGCCCACTATACGCTCACGCACAAGGGGACAATCATTGCGCGCCTTGGTGAGCCCGTGTTCTTGTACCTGCGACTGGCCGAGGGATGGATAAAATCTGCCATCGAAGAAACGGCCACGGCGGAAACCGAAGCGAGCGACAAGATCGATCAGGCATCCGCCTAGGCCCGAACAACTCGGGACGGTAAACGAATCAGCTTCGCAGACCGAAAGGAGTCCCGCCTGCCGGATTTGAACCGGCGGCCTGATGATGGCAGCGGGCACCGCGCACGCGGTGTGCACGGGAGCACTCTACAGTCACCCGCTCTGACCAGGCTGAGCTAAGGCGGGACGGGCGTCGAAACGGGTCGAGCCATAAGATTCTATCGAATGCGGCACGAAAATCCATCGCCGACTTCGGGCATAAATACGGGGCAGGGGTTCCGGCGGACGATGGCCATCCGTCGCGGCCTCCGGAACTGGCTCCTCGCCAAGGATGCGGATCCGAGCGTCCGTCTCCGCGTGCTGCGCGACCTCCTCGACCGACCCGGGGACGATCCCGAGGTCGTCCGAGCGCAGAAGGAAATCGGACGGAAAGGATGGGCCGCGAGGATCCTCCGCGAGCAGCATCCTCTGGGACAATGGTCGACATCAGGCACGTCCGCAGTCGAGCTATACCGCCCGAAGTACGTCGCAACGAACTGGAGGCTGCTCGTCCTTTCCGACATGGGACTCACCAAGAAGCACCCGGGAATCGCGAAGGGGATGGACCTGTTGGTCCGCCGTCGGTTCCTGCCCAGCGGCGAACTCGGCCGCCTCGGGAGCGAAGTGTGCATTACCGGAAACGCGGTGCGGATGCTCCTCCGATTCGGCTACGCGAAGGACCCGCATCTGAAGCCGGCGATCGATTGGCTCGTCCGTCACCAGAAGAAGGACGGCGGGTGGCACTGCTTCCGATCGGCGACGGGGACCCTGGACTGCTGGGAAGCCCTCGCCGCCTTCGCGGTGCTGCCCCTGGACTCCCGTAGCCCGGAAGTCCTCCGCTCGATTGAACGCGGCGCGAAGTTCTACCTGGATCGCCTCCTATTCCGGGAAGGGCAGAAACCATACGCGCCATGGTTTCGCCTCCACTACCCCGTCCACTATTACTACGACATCCTGGTCGGCCTTGACGTCCTCACGTCGCTCGGGTTTGGCAACGACCCCCGGATGCGCCCTGCGCTCGACCGACTCGAGAAGATGCGGAACCGAGACGAGACCTGGAACCTAGACGCTCACCACCCGGACTCCGAGGATCCAAATTACCAGTTCCGGGGGCCGTTCTATCCGCTCGGACTGGAAGTCCCCGGACGGCCGAGCCGCTGGATCACCACGACGGCGCTCACGGTCTTGCGGAGGGCCGGCCGATAACGCGGGGAGTTCATGCCGCGGGCCGGGCTCGAACCGGCGACTTCGAGATCTTCAGTCTCGCACTCTCCCAAACTGAGTTACCGCGGCGCGATTCGTGCGAACGCCCGTCGGGAGAAATAGTTTTGGGGCGCCCGGCGGCGGTGGATCAGCTCGGCAGATTTTTTACGAGTTCGCCGGACTTCCACACCTTCCGAATCTTCTCAGGTTCGGCGAGCACTCCGACCCGACCGAGCGGGTCCTCGGCGAGCCCGAGGACGTCCGCATCGTACCCGACCTTGAGTTGACCTGACTTCGGCGCTTGCGGGCCCAACGTCAGCGGACCGTTCGCCGTCGCGGCTTCGATCGCGCGGAGCGGCGTCATCCCCGCCTCCACGAGGTGCCCGACCTCGTGACCGTTGAGTCCCCACCCCGCGAGTCCACCCGTCGACGTGTAGATGTCGGATCCCGTCGCGATCCGAACCCCTTTTCGGACCGCGAGGCGCAACGCCGTCCGGTGTTGCTCATTGATCGCGACGGCCTTCCGGTACGCGTAGTCCGCGATGCCCGACTCCTTCCCATATCGCACGAGCCGATCGATGATGAATCGCGTGGGGACCAGGATCGCGTCCCGCTCGAGTGCCAAGTCGGCGGCCTCCTCGTCGAGGAACGTGCCGTGCTCGATCGTCCGGCACCCCGCCCGGAGGGCCGCCACGATTCCGGGCTTCCCGTGACAGTGCGCCGCGACGACCCGATCCGCTCGCGCGGCCTCCGCGACGATCGCCGCGAGCTCCTCGGCCGTGAACTGGGCATGCACCGGATGGTCCAACTCACTCGCGACGCCACCGGAAGCGAGGACTTTGATGACCCTCGCTCCCGCCCGAAGCTGCATCCGCACCCCTTTCAGACATTCGGGCACGCCGTCGCAAAGGTACGAGAAGCCAAGGCGATGAGACAACTCATGAACGTAGTCGAGAGGAAATGAATGGAGGTCGCCATGGCCCCCGGTCTGGCTGAGCGCTCCGCCTGCGCCGTAGATGTGGGGACCGCGGACGCTCCCCTCGTCAACCACGCGGCTCAGGTAGACGCCGAAGCCGGAGAGTTCGCGGATGCTCGTGAACCCCGCGGACAGGGCCGTCTCCGCGTCCTTCGTCGCGCGACTCGCGAGGACCGCGGGCGGCGTGCGCCCGATCTCCTCGACGTTGAGAGTCCGGATCCCCATGAAGTGTCCGTGGACGTCCCACATTCCCGGCATCAGCGCGGGGACCCGCACGACGTTCCCGCCCGAACCTTTCGGCGCTCCCTCGATCGGTCCCGCGTACGCAATCGTGGCTCCATCGAGGACAACCGCGGCGTTCCGGACCGGTTCGCCGCGGCCGGGGATTAACAAGTCCGCCTCGATCCGCTGCATCCCGCTCGCAATCGCGGCGGGGTCCAAGAACGTGCCGGCGGCGCATCGACAGCGAGAACCTTATGGGTGCCGCGCCGTTGCCTGCGGCCGATGGCGGGATTCGTCCCCCCAGAAGTCACCCGCGCGCTCGAGGCGCGGTTCCCGGACGCCCTCGAGTCGGCCCGCCGGCTCATGCGCCAGCCCTCCGTCAGCGCGACGGGCGAGGGGGTTCGAGCGTGCGCGGAGATGGTCCGGGAGATGATGTCCGCGCTCGGATGTACGACGCGGACCTTCGAGAAGGGCGGCCATCCGCTCGTCATCGGCCAGCTGGACGTCGGAGCGCCGGTGACCCTTCTCGAGTACGAGATGTACGACGTCCAACCGGTCGGGGACCTGAACGCGTGGACGGCCCCTCCGTTCGCGGCTGAAATTCGCGAGGTGCCCGACGTCGGGAAGGCGGTGATTGCCCGGGGCTCGACGAATTCGAAAGGGGCCCTCGCGAATCATCTCTTCACGTGGAAGACGATCCGCGACATCGACGAGATGCCCGTGAACCTGAAAATTCTGGCGGAAGGAGAGGAAGAGATTAGCAGCGCGAACTTCATCGAGTACATCCGGACGCACCGCCCGGCGCTGAAGGCGGACGCCGCGATCGCCGACGACTACTCCGAAGACCTGCGCGGGGTGCCGACGGTCTACCTGGGGGTCAAAGGCTGTCTCTACCTGACCATCTGGTCGCGCGGAAACCCGAAGGCGGGCGGCCCGATGGAGAGCGAGATCCACAGCTCCGAGGCCGTGTGGATCGGCTCGCCCGTCTGGCGGCTGTTGCAAGCCCTCTCGACCCTCGTCGACGCCGATCAACGTCCCGTGGTCGACGGCATCTGGGACAACATCGTGCCTCCGACGAAACGGGACATTGCGTTGGTGAAGGAGCTTGCGGCGAGGTTCGACCCGGCCGCGTGGCTCAAGGAAGCGCGGACCGCGAAATTCAAGTACGAACTGTCGAAAGAGCAGCTTCTCCTGAAGTACCTCTTCGATCCGACCGTGAACCTGTGCGGCATCTACGCGGGTTACATCGACCACGGAGGGACGAAGACGGTCTTGCCCCACGAAGCGTATGCGAAGGTGGACATCCGCCTCGTGAAGAACATGACCGTCGAAGGGACCCTTCGAAAACTCCGCGCCCACCTGAAGAAGCGCGGGTTCGGCGACCTCCGGATTGACGTCCACGGCCCGTACGGCCCCGCGAAGACGGATCCGGACTCATGGATTGCGAGGGTGGCCATCGATGCGATTCGGGCGAACGGCCGTGAGCCGGAGGTTTGGCCGTCAAGCGGTGGCACGATGCCCGCGTTTGCGTTCGATCAATACCTGAAGCTCCCGTGGGTCGCAACGGGCTTGGGCCACGGATCCCGCGCGCACGCTCCGAACGAGTACGCATCGATCGAGGGCATGAAGCGATTCATCGCGGGCGAGGCCTCGCTTGTCTACGCAGCGGCCCGCGGTGCCACGCGCCGACGCCGAAAAAGGCCTTCCGAGCCCCGCCGAGCGACGTGAGAATCACGTCGAAAATCGACGACGAAAACGGACCCCTTCTGTATGGAGAAAATCGACTCATTCTCAAGGTCAGATTTTCAGCGCGACACCTATAAATAGCGTCATCCAGGATGGGCCGATAGAATGGCCTCAGAGCCTTCTCCCCCGGTGATTTCATGCGTCTTCTGATCCGCGACCTTCGCGGGGACGAAGAAGGCGTTGCCTCGACCGTCGGGACGATCATGGCCCTCCTCGTCTTCCTTACGTTCCTCAGCCTGATTGTGAACCAGTACGTGCCCGTCTGGATGAAGGACTCCGAGGCGTCCCATATGAACAACGCGCTCGGCCAGTTTGGCGGGCTGAAAGGCGCGATCGACCTCCAGATCCTCGCGGCAGAGGCCGCCAGGACTTCGGGCACCCACTACATCCCCGTGACGGCCTCGTCCGCGGTCACTCTCGGCGTCGATGGCGTCCCGATTTTCTCCGCCCCGAGCATCGGGGCCCTCCAGGCAATCCCGGACGCGGGTTCTTTCACCGTTCAATTCTCCTACATTCCCAACAAGGCGGTACCCTCGCAAGTCGCGACGGTCAATGAGACATCGAGCGGAGCGATCCAGCTCAGCGTTGGCAACCGGTACTACATCGCGCAGACGATCGCGTACGAAAACGGAGCGGTCATCCGGTACCAGAGCGACGGTCAGACGGTCCGGGCCCAGCCGACGTTTGTTGTCGTAAAGACGAACAACACCCTCGATGTGTCGTTCGGACTCGTGAGCCTGTACGGGACCGGCATCGTCTCCGGGACGAGCACCGAGGTCGTCAACACACAAGTGTTCGCATTCGACCGCCAAGACTACACCGGGTTTCCCTCGAACACGGCGGTCTGGATCAACCACACCTCCCCGTACGGATTGGCGTGGTACAGCTTCCTGAACTCCACCCTTGCAAATGCCCTCAAGGGCACTGGCTACGGAGGGACATTCACCCAGACCCTCCTGGGAGAACCCACCTTCACGGCGACCTACCTCGGGACGACCATCTACATTATCTCGGCCCGGTACAACACGGCGACCCAGATTTACACGATGCGCCTCCAACTCTGGAATCGCGCCGTCCTGCCACTCACCACGTTCCGCTTGCAGCACGCCCAAGTCCAAGTGGGGATCGGAGACACCACGCAAAACGTTCAATTCTGAGGGAGACCGAGATGCCGAAGCAAAGGAAGGTCATGATGCCGAGGGGCGCGATCCAGCAGAAGGCGGAATGGTCCGGGACCCGTGGCTCCTACCTCACGCACATCCCGAACCTCACGCGCGACACCCTCGAGGAGATCGAGGTCACCCCGATTCGGGAGCCGATCTCGTACTCTCGCGTCGTGTACGACCACGATCGCTCCGAGTACATCTACGAGGTCTGGGAGCCGCAGCTCAACGCGGAGGAGAAGGAGTTCCTCGACATGATCAAGGATTCCCTGAACCGCACCCTCGAGTACGAGTGGGACAAGATGGCGGAGAAGGACAAAAAGGAGTACCTCCAGGAGGCCGTGGACTCGTTCATCAAGTCCCGGGGCCTGCGGTTGGCGCCTGCTTCGAAAGACAAGATCGTGTACTACATCATCCGCGATTTCGTCGGATACGGACCGGTTGACGTCCTCATGGCCGATCCCCGGATCGAGGATGTCTCCTGCGACGGCACCGGCATCCCGCTGTTCATCTTCCATCAGAAGTTCGAATCGATCAAGACGAACGTCGTGTTCGACGATGACGACGGGCTCAACTCGTTCGCCGTGATGCTCGGGCAGCGATGCGCGAAGCAAATCTCCGTCGCGAACCCGATCCTCGACGGAACCTCCGTCGAAGGGCACCGCGTCCAAGCGACGTACAGCCATGAGGTCACGACCCGCGGCTCTTCCTTCACGATCCGGCGGTACAAGGAGAAGCCTTTCACCCCGGTCGAGCTCGTGAAATTTGGGACCGCCAGTGCTGAGATGGTCGCGTACCTCTGGGTCGCCGTCGAGAATGGCAAGTCGATGATGGTCTGCGGCGGGACGGCGAGTGGGAAGACCGCGACCCTGAACAGCGCCGCCCTCTTCATCCGGCCGGGCGCCAAAATCGTCTCAATCGAGGACACCCGGGAAATCAATCTACCACACGAGAACTGGATCCCGGGCACGACCCGATCCGGCGTCGGCGAGCGAGGTCCGGACGGCAAGGCGGGCGGCGAGATCGACATGTACGACCTCGTGCGAGCCGCGCTGAGGCAACGGCCGAACTACATCGTCGTTGGAGAGGTCCGAGGCAAGGAGACGTACACGATGTTCCAGGCCATGGCGACGGGCCACCCGACGATGTCGACGATGCACGCGGACTCCGTCAAGTCGATGGTGAACCGCCTGGAGAACCCGCCGATCAACACGCCGAGGATCCTGCTCACCGCCCTGAACTTCGTGATCATCCAGACGCACGCGCGGATCGGCGATTCGATTGTGCGCCGGATCAAGCAGATCGTGGAGCTCGTCGGCTTCGAGCCGGAGACGAATGAGCTGATCACAAACACGGTGTACGAATGGGACGCGGCGACGGACACCTTCGTCTACAAGGGGCACTCGTTCCTGTTTGACGAAATCATGGAAATGAAGAACATGACCCACGAAGAAATCGAGGCGGAATTCCAGCGCCGGATCGACATTGTCAACTACATGCTCCAGAAGAGCCTGACGGACTTCCGCGAAATCGCAAAGATCGTCGTACAGTACTACCAGTATCCGGAGGAAACCGCGAAGCGGATCCGGGACGAGATGGGCTGGCAGGCCCACGCCGTCATGAAGCCCGTTGACACAGGAGGTGAGACGGTTGGGTAGTTCGGCCTTCGAGAAGCTCGAGACGCGCGGCACGCTGACGAAGACCAAGCGGTTCCGCCCCGGCGATGAGGCCGATAAAGGCGCCCACATGGTGAAGCTCCCGAAAGGCGCGCGACCCGTGAATGTCAGCCTGTCCCCGAGGGCCCAGGTCGCGTGGCGAATGTTCGGGAAGTTCGTTCAAGCCCGGAGGCGCGAGGACCCCGAGCTCGAGGACAACCTCTTGAAGGCGCACATCAAGTTGCGGCCCGAAGAGTACCTTGCCCTTGCTTGGATGAACACGACCTTCGCGGCCGTCGGTGCCGTGATTGCGGCGTTCGTCGCGAGCCTTTTCCTGTTCATCCTGCGCATCGACATCACGACGCTTCTGATCATCTTCGGGCTTGTCGCAGCGTTGCCAATCTTCTTCTCGTACATGTACTCCTTCGGCTTGCCCGTCGGCTACCACGGCTCGCCGGCCGGACATGCGAAGAAGCGCGGGCACAAGATTGACAAGAAGATCTCCGGAGCAATGTCGTTCATCTCCGCGATGTCCTCGGCCAACGTCCCCGTCGACGTCATTTTCAAGGAGCTCTCGAAGCAGACCGTGTACGGTGAGGTCGCCCGCGAGGCGGAATGGATCACGCGGGATACAGAGCTCCTCGGCCTGGACATCCTGAGCGCGCTCCGCAAGGGCGCGCAGCGTTCTCCCTCATCCAAGTTTCAGGACTTCCTCCAAGGCGTCGTGACTACCTCCACGAGCGGCGGCCAGCTAAAGCCCTACTTCCTCGTGAAGGCGGAGCAATTCGAGAAGGAGGACCGCCTCGAGATGCGGAAGAAGATGGAGACGCTCGGAATGCTCGCGGAGTCCTTCGTGACCGTCGTCGTGGCGTTCCCGCTGTTCCTCGTTGTGATCATGGCAATCATGGCCCTGATCAGCAAGACCGGCTCCGGCTTCGTCATCATGCTGCTGTACGTCGTCGTCGGACTGATGATCCCGATGAGCCAGTTCGGCTTCATCTTCGTGATCTGGAACATGGAACAGGAGGGGTGAGATGACAAAGGTCGAGCTGGAGAAGGCGCGCCTCCGACGGTCCGAGAAGGGAGACCGCCGCAAGAGCGTCGTCGGAATTGGGTCGGCCCTGTTCCTACTCCTGGGATTCATCGCCTTCCTGAACCTGATCAACTCCGTGAACCTCGCCTTCCGACCCACTCAAGGGAGCCTCGAACGATTCCTGTACTGGCTCGTCGTTGCGACCCTCGGCTTCATCGGTCCGTACGGATTCTACGTCGCGAAACAGCAGCATGAGATCAACCTGATCGAACGCCGGCTGCCGGACTTCTTGCGGGATGTCGCGGAGGCCGGACGGTTCGGCATGACGCTCGCTGAGGCGATCGTCGTTTCGTCCGGAGGCCGGTACGGAAAGCTCACCCCGGAAATCAAGAAGATGGCGGCACAAATCACCTGGGGCGTCCCCGCCGCGGAAGCGCTGCACCTCTTCGCGGAGCGCGTGAAGACTCCGATGGTTCAGCGGGTCGTTGCGATCGTCGTCAAGTCCTCGGACGCCGGCGGCGACGTCGCGGACGTGCTGACGATGGTGAGCCACGACACGAAAGAGAACCAGCTCACGGAGGACGAGCGGCGCATCGCGATGTCAACGTACATCGCGGTCATCTACATCTCGTTCATGGTGTTCCTTGTGACGATCTGGATCCTCGATGTGACGTTCCTCCCGAAGATGCTCGAGGCGAGCGGCGCCCTGGCCACGACGGGTGGCGTCGTTCAGAGTCCACTTGCCCAAGACCTGCCGAACGTCGTAGCGAGCATTCGGATCGCGTTCTTCATCGCGGTAGCGGTCCACGGCCTTGGCGATGGCATCCTCGCGGGCGTCCTCGACACGGGAAGGATCCCGAATGGGTTGCGACACAGCTTCGTCTTGTTGGTGATCGCGCTCGCCGCGTTCCTGTTCATCTGAGGTGACCGAATGGCCCAATCCACGCAAATCGCCAGCCCCGATCAAGAGCACACGGATGCCCAGAGAACGTCCGCGGGCATGGATCGGAAGAAGAAGTCCCGCGCGGCCCTCGACTCGGTCAAGAATCGGTACCTCAACAAGCTCCTAGGGGACCGTGGCATTAAGGTCAAGGCCCCGAAGGTGAGCAGCGTCGAGGAGACGAGCCTCGGGAAGATCACCACGATCCCGAAGATCGTTCAGCGGAATATGAACGAAATCGAGATCCAGCCGATCTTGAAGAACTTCGCCTACGTCAGGATTCTGTACGACACGATGGCAAACGAGTACTTCTACGAGGCGATCGAACCGAAGCTCCTCGAGGAGGAATCGGAAATCCTGGATGTCCTCAAGGAGATCCTCGTCGAGAACCTCGAGATGCTCGACGACGCAGACCGAGGCCGGAAGGAGAACTACCTCCGGCGGATCGTCGATGTCGTCCTGCGCGAACTGGGGGTGGAACTCCTCCCGGTCTCGAAGGAGCGAATCATGTATTACGTCTTCCGGGACTTCATCCGGTACGGCGCGATCGACGTCGTGATGACGGATCCGCAGGTCGAAGACGTCTCGTGCGATGGCGTCCGGGTGCCCTTATACATTTACCACCGCAAATACGGATCCATCCCCTCGAACCTGAAATTCGACAACGCGGAGGAACTCGACACATTCGTCGTGTGGCTCGCCCAGCGATCCGGAAAGCACATTTCCGTCGCCCAACCGATGCTGGACGCGACGATCCCGGATGGTTCGCGTCTCCAGGCAACCCTGGGAATGCACGTCACGAAGCGCGGCTCCTCATTCACGATCCGGCGGTTCCGGGAGAACCCGTTCACGCCGCTCGACCTGGTGCGCTTCAAGACGATGTCGCCCGAGATGATGGCGTACATGTGGCTCGCTATCGAGAACGGCCAGTCGATGCTGATCTGCGGCGGGACGGCGTCCGGCAAGACGACGACGCTGAATGCGATCCTCCTGTTCATCCCGCCCCAGATGAAGATCGTGTCCATCGAAGACACGCGGGAACTGAACCTGCCCCATGAGAACTGGGTGCCCTTGCTGACCCGCGGTGGCTTCGGCGGGAAGTCGATGACCACGGGCAAGCCCGCGGGCGAGATCGACATGTTCGACCTGCTCACCGCGGCGCTTCGCCAGCGGCCCCAGTATATGATGATCGGAGAAGTCCGTGGGCCCGAGGCGTTCGTCGTGTTCCAAGCGATGGCGACGGGCAAGTCGGCGTATACGACGTTCCACGCGGACGATGTCCAGGCAATGGTCCACCGCCTCGAGAACGATCCCATCAACCTGCCGCGGGCCCTTGTCGCGGCCCTCGACATCGTCCTGCTCCAGGCGCAGGTGAAGGTCGGCACGGACATGACCCGGCGGGTGAAGGCAATCGTCGAAGTCGTCGGGACGGACCCGGAGAGCAACGAGCTGATCACGAACTCGGCGTACACCTGGAACCCCGCGGATGACACGTTCAACTATTCCGGCCACTCGTACGTCTACGAGAAGATCTCGCTCGCCCGCAACTGGAACCAGCGACGGATGGAACAGGAGGTCAAGCGCCGCCTGGACATCTTCGAGTACATGAAGCGGACCGAGATCAAGAACTACCGCGACGTCGCGAAGATCGTTTCGTCCTATTACCGAGACCCGGAAGGCATGATCAAGATCATCCGCGACACGCTCCAGGCACAAGGGGTCACCGTCCCCGCGAGCTGAGAGCCCGTCTGCTTGGGCGGAGCATTCGCCGCGTTTCGAGGACGAGACCACTACTGGCGAAGGCGACGCGATTCAGTCGATTCTCGCACCGTCGTAAGCATCTTTACCGCGGGGGACCCGCGACCGATCGTGCCTCCCCGCCGGCCCGTCCGGCGGCGAACGCGAAGGCGCCTGACGTGGCTAAGGAGCCCGCCAACAGGCCGAACAGCAGGGGCGCCTCGGCTCGGTCCAGGAGGTAGCCCGCGAGCGTCGCGCCAATCGCGCCGATTCCGAAGACGCTCAGGAACGTGAACCCGAACGCGAGGCCCCGGACCTCCCTGGGCGCCTCGCGGGTCACGAGCGTGTTTTGCAGCGCTTCCAGGGAGAACAGCAGGAACCCAAACCCGACCGCCACCGCGGTGAACCCGAGGAAGGGCGGGCCCAACCCCGTGACGAGTAGTATCCCCGCGGCCGCGAGGCTCCCCGCCGCGGTGGCGCTGAGCGCGAACAGGGGCCGGTCGGGGCGAGGACGATCCGCAAGGGTGCCGGAGAAGACTTGGCCCACGGCCCCGAGTCCCAAGGCCGCCGCAAAGAATCCCGACCCGATGAAGCGCGGGAGAAAGGTGAGTCCTCCTTGGTACGCGAAGCCCGCGAACATGTAGACGAGGAGGATGAGCCGATACGGACGGCTCGCCAAGGCGCGACGGGCCCCACCCGGACCCGCCGGGGATTTCGGGACTCCTCGCGGCAGACGTTCTACCAGGAGGAGGACGCTCGCGATTACCGCCGGGAGGATGAGCGAGCCCGCGACGAGCCTCCACGACGAGCCGAATGCGATGGTCCCCCCCACATACGCGGGACCGGCGGCGATCCCCAAGCTCCCGCCCATCCCGTGCCACCCCATGCCGCGCCCTTGTTCCGTGACGGTCCGCGAGATCACGGACAAGCCGGTGGGGTGATACGCCCCGGAGAAGAGGCCTAGCGCCCCGAGCGACACGGCGAGGATGGGCACGGACGGGCTCGCGGCGACCGCGGCCATGGACCCCGCGATGCCGGAGGCGCACAAAAGCAGGAGACGATCGGGCGCGCGCCGGTCCGCGAGGAAGCCGAATGGGACTGCGCCGATGCCATAGAGGCTGTAGGCCGAGGCCGCGAGCAAGCCGAGGGTGAGGTTGTCCGCTCCGAATTCGACGTGCCACGCAAGCAGGAACAGCGGAATCGACAGGATGTTGGCGTGGACCGTGCCATGGAGGAACCCGAGGACGGCCACGACCCGCCGATCCTCCCGCCGCATCCGCCGGCGCATGGCCCGTCGCGGATAAGGACTTCTCCGGTCACATGCGCATGATCGCGCGGGCCACGCCTGGGATCTCAAGGACGAGGCTCACGACGACGAGCCACATCTCCCAAGCCGCGCGCGGAATCCGCACGTCGCGAACAGGGGTCCAGAACTCCATGGTCCTTTGCTTATCGTTCGGTCGCTGCCGAACGCGGCCACGCCCGAGGGACCGAAGCTGGAGGCGCGAGACCCAACAAAGCACGTTTCATGAATTGTCTTCGGACTCCGGATCCGCGCCGGACTCCGACTTGTCTTCCGACTCCTGATCATCCTTGGCTTCTAAGGTCTTCTTGACGACCTTCTTCTGGATGACGGGCTGCGTAGCGAGCGGCTTGCGGATGACCCGGCGCGGGACGGCGTCCGCGCCCGGAGCGGGGGACTGGCCGCTCAAGGCCGCCAACGTGGACGATTGGGTTGCAGAGGGCCCACCGGAAGGCGCGGCTGACGGACCCGCGGTCCGTTGCGTCGCGGGCACAGCTGGCGCGCTGCCGCCGCCGCTCGGCGGGCGCTCGTCTCGCATGAGGGATCCGCACTTGTGACACACGGTCGCCGTGACGGAATTGAGGGTGCCGCAAACGGGGCACGGCTTCGAGCCCATCTTCCGCATCTCCTCTTCCTCCCGCAGCCAGTCTTCGAACGTGAGGAAGGTCGGCTGCTTGCGCCACCAGTCCTGGAACTCGGTCTCGGCGAGACTGCGACCGAGTTGCTGCTCAGCGTCATCCTGGAACTTTCGCACGACCTCGTCGTACTGGAGGCGCATCTTCTCCTCGTAATCGGCCATTTCGACCTCGCCCGTGGCGAACTCGACGCCGCACTCGGGACACTGCTTCACGTCGACGGGGATCCAGGCCTGGCAGTTCGAGCACTTCGCCATGTCTTTCTCAAATTCGACGCCGCACTTCGGGCACGTCGTGGCGTCCTCCGGGATGAAGGCGCCGCATTCGCCGCACTCGACCATCTTGCCGAGTCCGAAGACTTTCCAATATACGGTGACGCCGACCGCCGCGGCCACCGCGGCCCCGAGGATCACGAAGAGGAGCCAATATGGGAGACCGAGAATCGGAACGGGCTGGGAGAGGAACGGCAGGGTCTTCTTCACCGTGATCGACTCGGTGACCGGCTGGATGACGCCTGAAGACGGCGTGACGGCCAAGCTGTACGGTCCGTCCGCGGCGTTCCCCGGAACGTTAATCGTGCCGAAGAAGAACCCTTGGTCTTGGGACGAGGTCGTGTTCGAGGCGATCGTCACACCTCCGGAACGCAGCTCGATCGTCAGATCCACGTTTGGAATCCCGTTCGAGCCCGCATTGTCCCGGACGTATCCGCTGACGCTCAGCGCGCTACCCGGTTCAACCGTCTGGCCGCCGATCGGCGTGAGGAACGTCACGTATCCCTGCGGTGGGAGGACGTTCAGGGTGATGGTCGCCGTGTTGTTCCCTTCCTGGGCAGGCCCGCCTTCGTTGAGTCGGTTGTCGGGGTCGACTTTGAGGAGGAGCGGTTGCGTGCCGGTGAGGCTCACGCCGCTGATGTTCAAGGACACGTTCAGCGGGGAGCTACCAATCGCGAGGCCAACCACGCGCCCGACCTCGGTGGTGCCCACGAACGCCGCGAGGGAGACGTTGGCCGCGGCCGTCTGGCCCGCGTTGTAGACCTCGACATAGACGACGAATCGCTGGTTCTGTGTCACGGTCCGGACGCCGGGGTAGTCGCTCTGATGGAGCGTCAGATCCGGGGGCGTGAGGGCGTTCACGGAGAACGTCGCGTTGTTGTTGCCGAGCGCGTAGTCCTTGTTCCGGATGTCCGCGCCGCCATTCGTCTTCAGGGTAAACCTCAGCGCATGGGCACCGAGCGTGTTGGGTCGCCATGTTACGGTGATCGTCGCGTCGGCGCCCGGGTTCAGGTCAAACGTCGCTGGCCCCGCGACGCGTTGGGCTCCCTCCCACACTTCGAGGATCGCCCCCAGCGCGCGGTTCGTCCCGATGTTGTGGGCCGTCACCCGCACCGGGACGCTGTTGTTCAGCACGGGGTCCGAGGCGAACTGGATGTCCGCGGAGGAAATCGCCAGGTCGGGCCACGTGAACAGCGTGAACGTGCGGGGCAGGATGTTGTTCCGCTCATTCGTCTCGCGGATCGCGCCGCCGTCATCCACCGCGAACAGCGGCGGGTCAACCACCGCGGACACCGTGCGGCTCGATTCGAGTGCGCCGTTCGGATGCCAGATAACGGACGCCGTCACGGTCGAATTCTTTGGGGCAAGGGCGATGATTGTGTCGTTGATCCAGACGCCGGCGGCGGTGTAGTCGAGCGGCGTGAAGTCCATGATGCCGTCGAGGTTCCGATCGACGTTATCCTCGAAAAAGCTCACCTTGACGTTGCGGACATTGACCTGGCCCGTGTTCCGGATTGTCGCGGTCACGGTGATGTCCGTATTGACCGGCTGAAGCTGGGAGGCGCCATTCCCACCCATGACGCTAATCGCGGTGACGCTGAGGTCCGGCGTCAGGCTGGAGAAGGTCAGCGCCGCGACCGTGTCGCCGGTCAGGAGGCGCGAAGCGGGCGAGTCGGGTTGGTACGTCGTGAGGTCGACGACCGCGGTTCCCGTCGCGACATAGGAATTGTTGAGGAGGCGCGACCCGGTCGTCCGGCTCTCCGCAAACGCTCGGTATAGAATGAACCCATCCGGAGCGGAGACGGGCCAGACCATCGTGGCCGCGTAGTAGATGTCGTCGACGCCCGGATTCGGGACGGTGAATACGAGGAGGGTGTTCGGATCGAGCCGCTGGACGGTAATCCCCACGTTCGCGTCCGCCAGGAGCGTTCCCGTTCCGTCGACCGCGTTCACGCGGAGCCACCAGTACCGGCTCACCTGCGCGCCGCCCGTGATCATGTCGACCCACCACGTGCCGTTCGGGTCGTACGTCTGCACGGACGTCAGCTGGACGTTCTGCGCACCGCCGAACACGAGCTGGGAGGTCTGGACTTGATCGAACGTCGTGTTCCGGATGTCGAAGTCGACCGTGTTCGCGTTTCCGTCGTCCGTGAGCAACGCGAGGCTCGTGACGCCCGTCAACGTTGCGTCCCAGAGGTTCGTCTTCTGCACGGTGTCAATCCAAAGGGTAGGACCGAGGAACGAGTCGCGAACGAGCGATGCGCTCCCTCCGAACAAGGTGACGTTCGCGTTGATTGTCGTGTCCGAGATCGTGACGCTCGACGTGGCGCCGTCTTCGCGCAGGAGGCCGGGCGAACCACGCGCTGCCATCGTGAGGGCGCTGCCGTTGCCCGCCACGAGGGTTCCGCCGTTCGCAACATAGAACGCGAGCGGGAAGTTGCTCCAGACGGTCGCGTTGACCAAGGTCAAGCTGCCGCCAGAAAGGATCTTGACGTACGCCCGGGAACTGCCGTCGGAGCCTTGGTCGACGTAGACACCGCCGTCCGTGATCGTCACGGAGCCTGAGATCTCGAGACAGCTGGAGACCGAGACTTCCCCGGTGATCTGGCGGTTGAACGACCAGGTCGTGACGCCCGTCGGGCACACCTGGAGGTTGCTGAACGACATCGTGATTGCCACGTTGTTGTCAGTGGCGTTGATCGCTGGATAGGGGTTGAAGAGGTCGTCGCCAGAAGTGTTCGACGTGGAATAGGTAACGGCTTCATGATAGTTCCCGAACGACTGGGCGTTCGGAAGGCTCGCCGTTGTGACTTGGTCCGTGTACAACGGGAGCAGCGCGGCGCCATCGGAGTCTGTACGGTTCCAGGCGTTCGCGCCGCTCGCGGTCCGGGCAAGGTACCAAAGGGTTCGTGGTGCGGGAGTCGTCGCGAGGCCGTTGTCCGGGTACTGGGCCGTCGTGCTGCCGGGGCTGACCGTGGACCAAATCGTCGCCCCAGCGATTGGGATGCCGCTCGAGTCGACGACGGTTGCATGGAGCCAGCGGAGAAGGTTGACGCTGCCGCCGGCCGCGGTGGGCCTGTATGCGGGCTGCCAGTTCGACATCGCGGCAGGGTCTTGGGTTCGGTCGATCGTCACGTTGTACAGGTACGCGTTCGAGGTTCCGTCGACCCGGAGCTCGTTGTGCTGGCCTACGACGTTCGAGAAGTCCACACCGATGTACGAGTCATACGCGTACAGATTGCTCGTCGCGGTCAGGCCGAGATTGCCGGTGCTGCCGCCGGAGTACTCGTAGATTCTCTCTATCCGAGAGCGGTACAGGCTCGCGCTCGTAGACCCCCACGTCATGAGGGGCGCGTCATTGTTGTCATCTGTGTTGATCCCGAGGTCCGAAATCTCATCATCCGTGAAGCCCGTGATCTTGGAATTCGTGATGTTGAGGGTCGCGCTCGTCGCATTGAACCATCCGGGGAACTTCAACACGGCGCCATTTTTCATCGTGAACCGACTGTTGGCCCCGGAGACAGTGAAAGCGAGTTTCAGGAACGGCGCGATGGAATCCGTCTGGGTCGTGACAGTCGAGTTGTCGAGGACGAGTTCTCCGCCCGCGTTCACATTGAGCGCGTAGGTCTGATGGGCGGTGTCCTTGGCGAAGCTCAGGCCGCCGTTGATCAGCGTGAGGCTTCCACCCGAATTGATGTTGATCGTCGCGTCGACCGTGTACAGGATGTCGGTGCAGACTTGCGTCGTGGTGATCGTCCACGTCTGGGTGATGACGCCCCCGACCTGATCGCAAGTGCCCGCGCGGGCTCCGGCGCTCAGCGCAAGGACGGCCGCGAAGGCTCCACCGAAAACCAAAGACCAAACGATCACGGCGCTCAGGGTCTTATGGCTCGAGTCGACCCGGCCCGACATCGTACGACCTCCCCGATCGATCCTCCGCCGTACCCGCGGAGGGCTCGGACCGGTGGGCATGTTGCGCGACCATCTGGGACCGATTCTTAAATAGGTTGCCGCGCGGTTATCCGTCCCGATACGGACTGTTCTCACGTAGGAGAACACGCGATTCAACAGAGATGCCTTCTTTTATCTACGGTCCGCTATGAAAATCGCGACTTCGTCGCAAGAACCGCTTGCAAGCGAGACGGCGCGCGTCAAGACTCGAGCGATTTAGGACATGGTTTTCACGGTGCACGCGCGAGGGTTCGTGCTCGCTTGCATGCGGAAGAGGTGCGACGGAGATGAGCTCTCCTGATTATCACGCTATCAGCGAATGGTAACTACCACGAACACTTTATATATCGTCGGCTCGGGTGCAAGACTGTTCTCCCTGAGCCCACCGGGAGGCCACGACATGAAGGTCATCCTGCGCGAAGACACATCGGGTGTCTCGGAAGTCATTGGCACGATCCTCATCCTCTCAATGACCGTCGTCTTGTTTTCCGTAATCATCATTTGGGTCGGCAGCATCCCGACGCCGGTCGCGCAGTCTCGCCTGGACCTCCGGTCCCAAATGGACCCCATCTACAACGGCGCGGGCGTCGAAGTCGGCGTGAACATTACGCTGACCCATCAGGGCGGCGAGGCAATCGCGCCCGTACCGACGATCATTTATGTGACCTCGCAGCGGGGGGCGAATCCTCCGACGACAACGATCTTCACGCTCCACAAGTACAACCAAGTGCTCGGGAATGGGCTATTGGATGGGACGGACAGCGTCTGGGACATCGGCGAGCGGTGGAACTACAACACCCCCGCACTCCGGTCCTCCGACGCGATCACGGTGACGATCGTGGACACCTCGAAGAGCCAGGTCGTGTGGTCCGCACCCATGAACGCACCCCAGGGCACGCGGCCCCCGGTCTTCATCGACAAATGGGCGGACGGGGTCTGGGCGACCGACACGATCGATCCGGTCCAGGCGCAACTGGGCTTCTATCTCTTCGCGAAAGTCACGGACCCGGATGGCGACCTGAACCCGAACTCGGTGTTTGCGACGATCACCGCGTGGTACGGGTCTGGGACCTCGTGTGCGACGCCTCAGAAGATGAAGGACGACGGCGTGTTCCCGGACAAGGCCGCTGGGGACTCGGTATTCACGTTCGGCGCGAGCGTCTGCACGAACCCTCCATATCCCGCGCTCAGCTGGGCCGGATCCATCATCCTCCTTAATGCGACGGACCTGAAGGGCCACCAGACGACGACCCGACTCGTCCTGGACGTTGTCCTGCAGACAAGTGGGGGTGGGGGGACCACGACGATTCCCAGCTCCCTGTGGCAGTATATCGGCTTCGTTCAGATCCGGACCGGGGAGGTCTGGATCTCCAACCTGAGCGATGCGGGCGGTTACGACGCGGCCAGCCGATACCAACCGTACCGGGTCACGAAAGCACTGCTCAATGGGAATGGTGGGGCCCTGTTCCACTTCAAGATGGCGAACCACGGGAATACCACCATCTTCATCGATGGATACACACAGGCGTTCTTCGTAAACACGCAGTCCTCGTCGGGTACAGCGCTCTTCATCTCAGCGCCTTGCGACCCGACCATCCAGCCGGGCGCGGGCGGTGTCGCAGCATATCCCGGTATTGCGAGCACCACGAACTTCCAGTACGCACACGCGGGGCTCCCAGCCGGCTGTAAGGCGGGCGTTCCCTCCGGAGTCTTTGACATTAACCTGCTTGACCAGGAGAGAGGAGGCACCCCGTACGTGGTCTTGGTGTACCCGAAGGCGCCGTTCAGTACCGGAACGGCCAACAACTGGGCAAACGTAGGTACATACTACCTGAGCATCCTCGTCTCGGGCATGTCGGGACCTTCGAACTACACGTACGCTATGCTCACGGGCACGGGGCAGCCCAACCCGTTCAACTGCGCCGGCCTTGGGGTGAACTACAATCCAATTAGCCACCTCACCGACCCAATCGTAGCCTGCCGGACTGCCTGGTACGCGCAAGTGATCCCGTTTGTCGGAATGACCATTGTCGCCTGAGGGGCGAGGCCGGGGAACGGATCGGCTCTTGGCAGCCGACATCCGTGCCCTTCAGAGCGAGGGATAGTGCCATCCGACGGCCCGCCAGGGCGCATCTCGGCGGTTCCCTGTGCTGATAGGGTCTCGTCTCTCACTGCGACCGAGGCGGCCTTTGTACCGTTCCGCCGGGGCCCTTATGTATCCGTCGTTGGTGCTTGAGCGCCTCTCAGTTTGGGGAGCCCATCCATTCCCGGAACGTCATTCGGGTTCAATAGCGGGATTCACAACAGAATGGGATTGCCAAAGGCTCGCATCGAAGAGCGGGTGCCGGTGGTCGACTCGCAACCCTCGCGAGTGGGGAGAGGTTGGCCGTCAACCTTCCTGAGCGAACGGACCTCCTGGTGCTTGGAATCGCGAACCTCGGAGGTTCGGTTCTTGCCTCTTCATGCTCGTCCGGACATCGCGTCCAGATGCGACTCGTTCCGAGGGTCGAGATGAGGGTCTCTTGCGCATCCCGTTCTCGAGTGCAGTCTCGCGGGGGCGAGGTCTCCACCACTCAACCGGATGCGGTCACACGCTCGTTCCGAGGAAGTCGGCCCGGCGTCGGAGCAAATCCCGCGCGGTTTCATCGTCGGAGTCGCACACCCCATGTCCCAATGCGCACGCCTCGGCCCGTTTCGCGATGATCGAATCGAGTTCTGTACGTGCAGACCGGGCGCCGTGCGATCCTCCCCATGAACGATTCGCACCGTGCGGTAGTCAGGGTTGGATTCCAACCAGCCGAGGTGCGTCTCCCGCTACGCACACGCGGGCTTGGCTGCTGGCTCGACGTCCAATGCGACGTTGCGAGCAACCCCCTCGCCCCGATCAAGGTTTTGACAGTCCCCTGTAAGTCGACAAGTCTGTCGACGGCGCGGTTGGAAAGGGCTCAAGATCGACGGCACGAAAAAGCGTGGAGAAACGAGAAGATCAGGAATGGAAAAGGGGTTGGAGGAAGGCGAGCCTACAGCTCGTCTTCCGTGGAGTTGTCGCCCGACCCTCCGGATCCTTCGCCTTCCTTCGAGTCCATCGGCTTCTTGATGACCCTCTTCTGGACGACCGGAGGCGGTCCGGTCGAGGAGCCCTCCGGCGGCGGAGGTCCGCGGGCAGAGGTCCTTCGGGCCGGCGCACCGGCGACAACGGCTCCGCCGCTGGGCGGGCGCTGGTCCCGCATGAGGGATCCGCACTTGTGGCACACGGTCGCCGTCACGGAGTTGAGGGTGCCGCACGTCGCGCAGGGCTTCGAGCCCATCTTGCGCATCTCCTCTTCCTCGCGGAGCCAGTCTTCGAACGTGAGGAAGGTCGGCTGCCGCCGCCACCAGTCCTGGAACTCGGTCTCCGAGAGCGCGCGGCCGAGCTGCCGGGAGGCTTCCTGCTTGAACTTCTGCACGACCTCGTCGTACTGGAGGCGCATCTTCTGCTGGTAGTCCGCCATCTCGAGCTGGCCGGTCGCGAACTCGACGCCGCACTCGGGACACTGCTTCACGTCGACGGGGATCCAGGCCTGGCAGTTCGAGCACTTCGCCATGTCTTTCTCGAATTCGACGCCGCACTTCGGGCACGTCGTGGCGTCCTCCGGGATGAAGGCGCCGCATTCGCCGCACTCGACCATCTTGCCGAGTCCGAAGACTTTCCAGTAGAGGGTGATGCCAATCCCGGCTGCCACCGCGGCGGCAAGGACGATCAGGAACAGCCACCACGGGATGCCGAGGAACGGCACGGGCGTGTAGATGAACGATATGGTCTTCGATACGGTGACCGCCCGGCTGTCGGGCTGAATCTGGCTCGAGGTGGGCGTCACGACGACCGTGTACGACCCGTCCGGAGCGTTGCTGGGCACGTTGATCGTGCCGATAAACAAGCCATCAGGGGACCCCGACATCGTCGTGTTCGACGCGATCGCGGTTCCGGCTGAGTTTCGCAACTCAATGGTCACCTGGACGCCGGGAATCGGGTTCAACCCGCTCGTCGAGCGGATATATCCCGTGACGCTGAGTTGGGTCCCGGGCTGCACGGAGTCGCCGGAGCTCGGCGTGGAGATCGCAGTGAATCCTTGCGGCGGAGGCTGGACGTTCACCGTGATGTTCGCAAAGTTGTTGCTTTCCTGGGCGACGCCGCCTTCATTGATCGTGCTGTCCGGGTCGACGATGAGTTCCAGGGGCTGGACCCCCACCGTGCTCACGCCGACGACGTTCAACGTCTGATTGACTGATCCGCCCGCGAGGATCGAGAGGCCATTCACCCGGGCGACCTGGGTCGCGCGGTTGTTCACGAACGCCGCGATGTCAACGAGGGTGGCGTTGGTCTGCCCCTGATTGTAGATGATTGCGTAGACAAGGAACGGCTGGTTCTGGACCACGTTCATCGTCCCGACGTAGTCGGACTGCTTGAGCATCAGATCCGGCAGCGTCCGAACCTGGACGTTTAAGGGAACCGTAGCTCCCTTGTTGTTATCGTCCCAATTCGTCGCTGGATACGGATTGAAATCGACCCCGCCCGGTGCGGTCGTGGTGGAGTACGCGAAGGTCAACTGATAGTTCCCGAACGACTGCGCGTTCGGCAGCGTGGCCTGGGTGATTTGGTCCGTCCACAGCGGGATGAGCGCTTGGCCCCTTGCATCGGTCAGGTTCCAGGCGGTGGCGCCACTCGAGGTCTTGGCGAGGTAAGCGAGGGTCCGCGCGCTCGGCGTCGTCGAGGCGGCGTTGTCCGGGTACTGCGCGGTCGTCGCGCCTGGACTCATCTGCGACCAAATCGTCGCGCCCGTCACAGGGAATGCCGTCGAATCGACGGCGGTCGCGTGTAGCCATCGGAAGAGATACACGCTCCCGGTGGCGGCCAACGGCCGGAACGCCGACATCCAGTTCGTCTTCAACGTGGGATTCTGCGAGGGGTCCGTGGTAACGTTGTACAGATAGGCATTCGACGTGGCGTCGACTTGCAACTCGTTGTGGAGACCCACGATGTTGGAATAGTCCGCGCCGATGTAGGTGTCGTAGGCGTAGAGGTTGCTCCCTCCGGTCAGGGTCACATTGCCCTCGACGATGCCCGTCACGCCGCTCCCGGTGCTGGCACTCGCGTTCTCGTAAATCTTCTCAATCCGAGATCCGTAGAGGCTCGCGGTCGTCGAAGACCACGCAATCACCGGGCTGTCATCGTTGTCGTCCTGATAGAGCCCAACACCTGCGAGGTCCGCCGCCGTGAAGCCGGTGATCGTCGAGCGAGTGACGTCAACCGTCGCACCGGTCGCATTGAACCATCCGGGGAACTTCAGCATCGCGCCGTTTGTCATCGCGAAGTGACTGCCGGCCCCGGAGACGGTGAGGGCGAGCTTCACGTACGGGGAAATCGCGTTGGGTTGGGTCGTGACAATTGAATTGTTGAGGACGAGTTCTCCGCCCGCGTTCACATTGAGCGCGTAGCCCTGGTGGGCCTGGTCTTTGGCGAAGCTGAGGCCGCCGTTGACGAGTGTGAGGCTGCCTCCCGAATTGATGTTGATCGTCGCGTCGACCGTGTACAGGATGCCGGTACAGACTTGCGTCGTGGTGATCGTCCACGTCTGCGTGATGACGCCCCCGACCTGGTCGCAGGTGCCGGCGCGAGCAACCGGGGTCAGCGCGACAACGGTCGCGAAAACTCCGCCCAGCGCCAGGGTCAAAACAATCAAGAAACTGAGGGCCTTCCCATTCCGTTCGGCTCGGCTAGACAAGCAAATACCTCCGCGGGTCGTGGCTTCGGAACGCGACCGAAAGACTACGACCGGTGGGCATGCGCGGGCCATCCTGGACCGCTTTATAAATAGGTTACCGCGCGATTATCTATCCCGATACGCAAACGTTCTCACGCAGGAGAATAAATCGAGAAATATGGAGGGAATAATTTTATCGATTCGGAACGATGAAAGTGAACGAAAGCAACCGCAAACGACTCAAACGCGAGACGATCCGGGCCCGTCCACGGTCCATTTTGGACAGTCGTCGTCGATTCAGATCACTTTTTTCTTCAAGACCTTCTTGACGCTGACCGGAGCTTTCTTCGATGCTTTGTCCTCGTCGCCCATCCGGTGACCGCACGCGTAGCACATGATCGCATCGGACGAGATCATCGTGCCGCATGCCGGGCAAGGAATCTCGGACTCGCCTTCCGTCTCGGTCGCCTCTTCCACTGCACTCTCCTCTTGGAGCCGGTGACCGCACGCGTAGCACATGATCGCATCGGACGAGATCATCGTGCCGCATGCCGGGCAGGCGAGTTCCGACTCTGCGCCCGATGACGCCTCAGCTTGCATCATGCTCTTCGCGACGGGCTTTGCCTGCGCGGCAACCGGAGTCGCTTGAACGGACTTGACTGCCGTCGCGGGGACCGGGGTGGGCTGCACCTGCGGGCCGCGCATTCCGGGCGGAGACATCGGCCCGGCAGCGACCGGTTTTGCAGCGGCGGGCATCGGGCCCGGCATGGAGGGAGCAGACGCCGCCCTGGCGCCCTGTTCGGTCGCGAGGAGCTGCTTCTCTCTCTCGAGCAGCCGTTTCGCCTCTTCCGCGATCTTCGCTCGGGCCGCCGCGATGTTCTCTTCGTCTACCGCCAGCTTCTTCTCGCGCTCCACGAGCTCACGGTTGCGGCCGATCTGAGTGTCCAGAGCCGACTTGTGCTCTTCAAGGAGCTTGACGATCTGCTCTTGCCTCACCGCGATCTCGGTCTTCCGATTCGCGATGTCTTTCGCGTGCGTCGCGGTTTCGGCGTCCCGGCGAGTCGTGTCCTCTTCTCGCTTCACGAGCGACTCGAGCCGCCTCGCAAGCTCCTGCTCGCGGGCGACGAGCTGGTTTTCCTTCGCGAGGACCTGTTGTTTCGCCGAATCGAATTCCCGATCCCGCGCATCGAGGGCTTGTTCTTTCTGCTCAAGTTCCTTCTCGCGCGCGCGCATGCCCTTCTCGCGACCGACGAGCGAGTCGCGCTCGTCCGCGAGGGAGGTCCGTTCCTGTTCGAGTACCCGGCGGTCTTCCTCGATCTTGGACGCTTGTCCTTGAAGCGAGGTCTCTCGCTCCTTGAATTTCGCGTCCTGCGACTTCAGGCTCTCGTCGAGCTTCTTCAGCGCGTCTAGCGCCTCCATGATTGATGCTTCGGCCATCTACGGTGCCCTCCGGCAAGGTGGCTGGGTTTCGCCGAGCCCCCAAGGCATCGGCGTATGAGCGGACATCATGAATTTCCTCCGGCTTCGAAAATCGGACCCATCACAGTGATGCCACCTTTCCGAATCTCGATCGCGTGTTTCTCCATAGAATGCTCGACGGAGCGCATCTTCTCAACCTGGAGGTACCGGACGAGTTTTCCCCGGGAGCGATCCAGTCCAAGCATGACGATCCCATCGACGAGGAACCCTTCATTCCCGAGAATCTGGCTGTCGCCATCCGCGCTCCGTTCCATGACCACGAGCGACGTCAGTTCGTTGTCGCGGAGCATCTTGAAGAAATAGAACATTCGTTTTCGCATGTTGGTCGTGTTCTCCATGAGGGAATAGAGTGCTCCAAGGGAGTCGAGTGCAAAGAGTTTGAATTTGTGTCCGTGGACCTTCCGGTAATGTCCGATCATGCGTTCGATGAAAGCGAGGTAGTCCGTTTGGTCTTCCGGTCCCACGACCGCGTCGATTTCCCGAAGGTCCGTGAAGTCGCTGATCTGCATGTTCATCGACAGCTCCACGCCGAGGGACTCCATGTTGCGCAGATGAGACTGGACCGTCTCCTCAAGCGTCGTGTACAGCCCGAACTCGCCTGTGTCTTTCAGGTACCGCGACATCAGCGTGTAGCAAAACGAGGTCTTCATCGACCCGGGCGGCCCCGTTACCAAGATGACTTTCGGCGGTACAACCTCGGAGCGAATCACTTTGTCCAGTCCGTCGATAGCACTGCGAAAGGCCATGGCCACGCCGTTGCGTCATCGCACGGGCCCAAGGCTCACTTAATCGTTTTGCGCTGATTATCCGCGTTATGACTTATCATTCTCTGAACTGAGTCCGGAAAGTCTTTGTACGCAGCTTCAAGATAGAAACGCGTCGACGTATTCGAGGTGTCGGCTTACGCCACCGCAGGAAACGAAAGTCTGTCCCGTCTGTGATTCTCCAATCGACGCGGACGCACGTACGTGTCCTTCGTGCCAGACGGACCTGACCCTGTTCGACGTCGGCGGCTCCCTCGATCCCGGGGAGGTGCCGGTCAGGGACGGCCGCAGCATCGACGAGATCCTGGCGTCGATCATGGAAGGGAAGGAAGACCACAAGGAAATCTTCGAGACGTTGAAGAATGTGGCCCGGGAGACACCCGAATCGGGCGACGTCCTCGCCGAGACGAAGGCGTCGGTCGCAGCCGAGACGGCAAAGGAACTCGGGGAGCAATTCCTCTGCCCCGTCTGCGAGACGTTGGTCGCTGCAGACGCGACGGTCTGTCCGAGCTGCGGGGCCGAGTTCTCGGAGGGCGGAGCGACTGAATACGAGTGCCCCGTATGCAAAGCCTCCGTGCCGGCGGACACGGATCGATGCCCGAGCTGCGGTGTCCGGTTCGCTCCGGACGTCCCCGTCACGGCCGAGGCGCCGACCCGAGGCGGACGGGTTGAGGCTTCGGCCATCGAGACGGCGCGACCGGCCGCGCCTCTGGTGAGCATCGCCACCGAGCGAGTGCCCCTCGCGAAGGCTCCGCGGACGCCGCTCCAGAACCGAATCGATCAGCTCCGCCGGACGCGTCGAGAGGCCGAACGACGAATCCCATCGGGCGACCGGAAGCTGCTGTACCGGGAACTGCCCAGGCTCGTGAACGAGGTGAAGCCGCTTTTGGTGTCGGCGAAGCGGATCGGACTGGAAATCGAGGACGGGAAACGGCTCATCAACGACGCCATCCAGGCGGGGAAAGGCCGAGACATCGAGCGGGCTGTGTCGCTGATCGCCGATGCTCGGCGCAGCTTGGACATCGCGTTTGCCGACTTTATCGGCGGCCGAATCGACACGGTCATCCAAGAACTCCGAGCGGCAAAAGGAGAAGCCGGCGTTCAAGTCGCCACGCCGAAGCTTTCCGAGGCCGTGGGGCGCCTGGAGGCCGGCGACTACGATGTCGCTTGGGATCTGTATCAGGCGGCCCTTGGGACGTTCCACCTCGAAGCGAGGGACTTTCACGAGGCCCGCAAGATCGTTGACGACGGCGATCGGCTGGCCCGAGACGTTCGCGCGATGGGGATGGAACTGCACGACGTGGAACGACTCCTGCGACAGGCGCGCGAATCCCTGGAGCGTCGGGATGTCGGAGGCGCACTCCGCTTCGGCAAGCAGGCCCGGGACCGGATGAAACGGGACGTGCCCGCGTTCGTCCAGGACGAGATGCGGAAAGCTCGGAACGAACTGCTCGATCTGAAGGTACAGGGGAACGATCTCGCCAAGCCGATCGGGATCCTGAAGGACGCGAGCGCGAATGTGAAGCAAGAGGCGTGGGGCGACGCGCTCCGGCAAATCCGAGAATTCCGCAAAGCGATCAAGCGGCTCGGGTGAGTCCGGCTCATGACGACGGGACCCGCCTCACATCCATGTCCCGCTCGAGGACCTTCAGTTCCAGGTCCTTCAAGGTCGCCGGTCCGAGCGAGATGATGAACGCGTAGTGGCTCTCCGAAATCGCGTCGAGGAGCCTCCGCACGAACTTGAGGACGGCGTCGAACGAATTGTTCGAGACGAGGTATTCAATCCCGTCCAAGAGGACGGCTCCGCGGGACTGCTTCGTCATGAAATCCTCGATCTCGTATACGATGCGCTCGAGTGACGGCGCGATCGTCTCCTCCTCGGAGCCTTCTCGGTCCGTGAGCCACAAAACGCGTTCGGCGGGGAGGTCGTGACCCTGCCGCACCCGCTTCGGATTCGTGCGGGTGATGACCAGGCCGCTGCCCCCGCCACCGAGGAACTGTGCGAAGAGGCGGAAAGCCTCCGCGGGACGTTCCTCCTCTATCAGGTAGCTGCGGCCTGGAGTGAGTTCGCTGGACCCGGAAGACGGGGTGCGCTCGCGCTCCACCCTCGGCTCCGTCGTCGGCTCCGGAACGGTCTCCGATCGTCCGTCCGCTCTGGCGCCCGAGAGGACTTCGCGGGCCACCTCCTCGTTGATCGGTCGGCCCATCATCGACGAGAACGCCACGACCCGGTTGAACGCCCCGCCCAGTTCGCGGACGTTGTCCTGGACGAGGTTCGCGATGTACGCCAGGACATCGGAATCGATCGATACCTTCGCATCCCGGGCGCGCCGCTCGAGGATCGCAATCCGCATGGGGAGTTCCGGGGGCTCAAGGCCGGCGACCAGGCCCGACTCGAACCGGGAGACAAGCCGTTCGTCCAGATTTGGGATTGCCTTCGGCGGGCGGTCGCTCGCGAGGACAATCTGCTTCTCCGCATCGTGGAGATCGTTGAAGGTATAGAACAGCTCCTCGTGTAACTCAGGCATCCCGCTGAGGAACTGAATGTCGTCGAGGAGGAAGCAGTCGACCCCCCGGATGCGCTCCCGGTACGGGGCCAAGGAGCCTTGCTCCTTCGCTGCCGCGAGCCCCGACCCGAACGCTTCGCACGTCATGTACAGCACCTTCGCGTCCTTCGAGTGGGACGCGATGTAGTTCCCGATCGCATGGAGGAGATGGGTTTTGCCGAGGCCGGGGCCGGACGTGACCAAGAGGGGGTTGTACGACTTCGCAGGCTGCTTCGCAACCGCGACGGCGGCGCCGTGCGCGAACCGGTTGCTCTCTCCGACGACGAGCGATTCGAACGTGAAGGACTGCACGAGGTTCGTCGCCTCGTCGCGGGCTGGAGGGGCCTCTTCGAGGGCCTTCGCGAATTCCTCCCGAGTTGACAGGGTGGCTCCGGGTCGTAACGCCTGCTGTTGCCTCATCACGAGCTCCAAGACTTGTCTCGTCCGTTCCTGAGAGTCCCGTTCCCGCGCAACCTCGACCTGTCTCCGCGCTTCGATCTGGCGAAGGCTCTCGATCGCGTCTCGGAGGCTTTCCACCTCCGTGTCGATGTCCGGGTGGCCCAACGGATCCCTGAGCCGTTCTCGGAGGCTGGCGGCCCGGGACTCGAACCCGGTGATGTCGAGACCTGCGAGGATCTCCGCGACGGCCTCTGCTTTCTTGACGCCTTCCCGCATCGCGACCACCGACGCGGTGAGGACGGCGGTATCCGCCTGAAGGCTCGCCTCCACCGAGGTGACATCGTACCCCCTTGTCCTCCATGCGCGGATTTGCTTCTCGATGTCGGTGCGTTCCATGGCCTGAGGGATCTTCGCCTTCTTGACGACCTTCGCGGGGCGCTCGAGGACCGCATCCGCATGCTCGCGAACGAGTCCGTCCATGTCGATGCGCGCGTGCAACTCCAGGACGCACGCCTCATCGTAGGAGTCTTGCCACACCTTTTTCAGAGCGCTCCGCCCGCGGTCTTGCGCTTCGTCGCGCTGGTACAGGCTCGCCTCCGGGTTCCCTCCGCGGAGGAGGACGATTCCTTCGGCCCGCCTCCCCGAGGCGGTGCGCACCGACCGGACGTAGCCCGAGAACGAGTACTTCTTCAGATCGAGGAGGAGCTGTTTGAGCGCATTCGGACCGCCCCGCGTTGTCCGGATGAGTTTTCCCTCTGGCAGGAGGAGGTCCTGGGGCGTAAGGTTCCCTCGGTGGTAGCGGCCCATTCGCCCGGCCCCTCTAAAAAGGTTCCAACCTAGTTTCCCCGTTTGAGAACACAGACTGATTGCGTGCGGTGGCCAGCCTGCGTCCCGATGCAAAAAAACTATTACGGCCCGGGATGTAGCGCCGCCGTCGATGGCCCGAGACTTCTTCACGATGGACGATTTCGACCTTTCGGGCCGGACGGTCTTGCTGCGGGTCGACATCAACTCCCCGATCGATCCCGGGACCGGCGCCCTCCTGAACGACGCGAGGATCCGGGAGCACCTGACGACGATCCGCGAGCTGCGACATTCGAAAGTCGCCCTCCTCGCGCATCAGTCCCGACCGGGAAAAGATGATTTCACGACGCTCGAAGTCCATGCGGAGCGCATCGGCGCTCTCCTGGGACGACCCGTGCGGTACGTGTCGAGCCTGTTCGGTCGACCGGCGATCGAAGCAATCGAGGCGATGCGACCCGGCGACGTGGTCGTCCTGGAGAACACGCGTTTTTTTTCGGAAGAGGAGGCGCTCTCCGATGCGAAGCTCGAGAAGATGGCGAAGACGCACATCGTGCAGCGGCTGGCGCCCCATGCGGAGTATTTCGTGCTCGACGCATTCGCAGCGGCACACCGGGCCCAGCCGAGCCTTGTCGGATTCTGCGAGGTCCTCCCGTCGCTCGCGGGTCGAGTCATGGAGCGCGAGTTGACGATGCTCAGCCGAGTGGTGCAGGATCCGGCTCGGCCGAAGATTGCCCTCCTCGGTGGCGTCAAGGCGGACGACTCCATCGCGGTCGCGCGCCACATGCTCGAACAGGATCTCGTCGATACCGTCCTCACCTCCGGCGGCGTGGCGAACCTCTTCCTGGACGCCGCGGGATTCGACCCGGGCACCCCGACGACCGACTTCATGCGTCGGGAGATCAGCGACTACGACGCCCATCGGGCGATGTGCAAGGAGCTCCTCGAGAAATTCCGGCGACGGATCCTCTTGCCCTCGGATGTCGTCCTGAACGACCGGGGCGAGCGAGAGGGCATTCCGGTCTCGATGCTGCCCGCCAAGTTGCCGGTCTACGACATCGGATTGGACACGATCGCTCGATATGTCGAACAAATCCGACGCGCGAAAACGATCTTCTTCAACGGGCCGGCGGGCGTGTTCGAACTCGAGCCGTTCTCGGTCGGAACGCGGGAACTGTTGACCGCAATCGCGGAGGCGGACGGCTTCTCGATCGTCGGCGGCGGCCATACCGTCGCGGCGGTCGAGCAATTCGGCCTCCAAGATCGGATCGACCACGTGAGCACCGGCGGGGGAGCGCTCATCAATTTCCTCGCAGGGAAAGAGTTGCCTCTCGTCACCGCGTTGAAGCATTCGTACAAGAAATTCGGGAAGACCGCGAAGTGACCCCGGAGCCGCGCTCCCCATCCAATTCCATAATCCGATATATATCGGGGGACTTTGGCCACGTGATGCTCCGTCTGCGGAGGCCTCCCGAGTGGGGGGTGGACCCCGTGCCGGAGTCCCTCCGGACCCTTCGGACTTTCGACCTCTTTGTCCTTTGGTCGAGCCTCGGGGTCGGTCTCCTCGTCCTCGCGGCGGGCGCCCTCCTGGTGACGCTCCTCGGGCTGACGCTCTGGGAGAGCGTCGTCGTGTCCATCGTGGGTTCCGTCATCGGGAGCGCGTTGCTCGCCGCCGCCGCCCACCACGGCAGCCGCGCCGGCGTCCCGACCATGGTCAGCCTCCGTCCCATCCTGGGACGGAAGGGCTCGTACGCGCCGACGGGGCTAAACGTCGTCCAGCTCCTGGGTTGGACCGCGTTCGAACTCTTGGTCATGAGCGAGGCTACGGCGATCCTCACGGACCACTTCCTCGGACCGTGGACCGCGGCGATCTTCGTCCCCATCTGGGGGGCCGTCACCGTCGCCCTCGCCCTCGGCGGACCTCTCGCCGTCGTTCGGGACTGGCTCGAACGGTTCGCGATTTGGATCGTCTACGCATCGACGGCGGCCGTCGCAATTGCCCTGTTCCTCCATGGCCTCAACCCGAATTTGCGACCAGCCCCCGTGGCGGGGAACTTCCTGGGGGCCAGCTCCCTCCTCCTCGGCTTGGACCTCGTCGTCGCGATGCCGATTTCCTGGTGGCCTTTGATCTCCGATTACAATCGGTTCGCGGCGCGTCCGAGGGAGTCGGCCCTCGGCACGACCCTCGGCTATGTGGCGGCGAACACCGCGTTCTACGCGCTCGGTGCCGGACTCGCGTTCCTCGGGGTCACCCAATTCGGGATGGACCCTTCCGACCCGACCGTCTTCCTCCTGACGTTCGGCCTCCTGGGGCTGAGCGTGCTCCCACTCATCGCGATCCTCGCCGACGAAACCGACAACGCCTTCGCGGATGTGTACTCGACCGCCGTATCCGTCCAGAACCTTCTCCCCAGGCGCCGACAAGCCGGCATCATCCTCGGGGCCGCCGCGATCGGCGTCGGCGCGGCGTGGTACCTCATCGCCACGCGCCAAGGGATCGGAGGCGCGTACGAGTGGTTCCTCTTGCTCATAGGGGGATTGTTCGTACCGCTCCTCGGCGTCGTGGTCGCGGACTCGTTCGTCGTGCGGCGCGGGACCTACCCTGCGGACGCATTCTTCGCGGCCGCGCCCCGGTGGCGGTGGCCCGCGTTCGCGAGCTGGATCCCGGGGGCGGCGCTCTATTTCACCGTCGTCCTCCTGAACCTCCCGGTCGGCGCGACATTGCCTTCGCTTGGGCTGGCCGCGGCGCTTCAGATCGCGTTCTCGAAGGTGGATGCGAGCTTGACACGGCCGACATCCGCGGCGGCGGGTAGCGATCCGTGATTCGCCCCAGTTCCCACCATTGATTATCACGAAATCGCGAGCGGCAGCCGCGGAACAGTTGTCACGCGGGATCCCGGCGTCGATTCGCCTACGATTCCCACGCCACGATGACCTGGGGGAGGGGTGCGACGGTTCCGTCGCTCCGGGTGTACGTCGTCAGCGTGTCGTCCGTGAAGATGATGGCCGCCTTGCCGGTCTGCGGGTTGATGGCGACCTCAAACAGGTCCAGCAGGTTCCGCGTCCCGCGGGCACACCCGGTGCCAAACGTGCAGACGACGCCGACGTGATTCGGGTGGTCCGACACGACGACCTGCGTGAAGTGCACCCCGTCAGAGGTCTGCGCCATGTAGGCGTTCCAGACCGCGGCGGGGTCGTCCTTCGACGAGGCGGACGTGCCGTAGAACACCACGTCGACCTTGCCGTTCAAGGCCGCGATCCACGGGAAGACGGCCGTCGCCGCGGAGCCCGAGTTTACCGCGACAGCGTCCGACCAGGAGGATCCGTGGTCCGACGACATCGAGAGCCAAACCGTGTGGGCATCGGACCAGGACGCGAACAGATTCCCGTTCGCAGGGTCGACCGCGAGGGCGGGGAAGATGTTGTTGAGGGCCGTGAACAACGGCGCGTGGAAGACAAGGGTGGGTGTCCACGTTGCGCCCTTGTCTGTACTGCGGGACACGAAGATGTTGTTGAAGCTGGCACTGGTGCCTTTTTGGATCGACGGTTGCCCGGCGGCATAGATCGCGAAGACGGAGTGGGTCGTTGGGTCCGCGACGAGAGGACCTTGATCGTTGTTGAACGTCGCGTCTCCCGTAATGCGGCCCTGGCCGGGGATGGGGCTCGAGGCACGCTGCCATGTGAACCCATCGTCATCCGACCGTTGGACATGGATGAGGGTGCTCGAACCGCTGTCGTGATACGAGATGTAGACGGTCGCCCCATCGGAGGTGACCCACTGGCGGTCCGCTTGGGTTGTGTCGATCAGCTGAGCCTTGCAGTTCGCGAAGTTGTTCGAAGTGTCCGCGTTCAAACATGTGATCGCGGAGACCCCGAGGCGCGCCGCCGTGAACGGTGGGTTCGGGATCGCCATCAGCGTGCTGAAATGGAGCGTTCCCGTCGAGCCGAAGTCGACATCCGCGTCCTCGCCGCCGATCCCCTTCCCGATCTGCGCGTCCGGCGCGCCTTGGAAGACCGGCGTTTCCCCGAACGGCGCCGTCCACACATTCGTTTGGAACAACCGCCACGACAAGCCGGTGAGCACCGCCGTGCCGTCGGCGCCGATTGCCACCGCCGGCTCACTGCTCCCGTTACTCTGAAGAAGGACACTCGTTGTGAAGCTGAGTGTCCCCGAACTCAATCCGGCCGGTCTCCCTGCGCTCGCGACCGAGGCGACCAGCGAGAAGGCGACCACCGCGACGAACAATAGAATCACCGCATGCCGCATCCAACGCCCTCCTCCGAGCGATGCGCCGCGAAGGAAGGTTCCTGTCAAATACCTTTGCCACAACGCGCCGTTTGCGACGAGTGAATCCGTGTTACCAGGAGGGAGATTGAAGTAGGTTCGGAGAGAGCCCCAGCGGGGCTAAGTTCGCTTGGGATTGAAACTCTACGATGTCGGTTCGTCGGATGCGGGATGATGGGATCGGCCGCTCTTGGCATAGACCGAACTTATAGCCCACCGTCACGATGGCGCGGTAGGCCTCATGAGCGCGCGAGGTGGCTCCGTCGCCGGACTCGGAAAGACGCGGGTCGAGGCCCTCACGGACGGCATCTTCGGGGCCGTCATGACGGTCCTCGGGCTGAGCCTGACGATTCCCTACATCACGGGCCCGGCGCAGCAACAGCTCCCCAAGGCCGAGGACATCCTGACCGCGGTCCTGACGTACGCGCTCAGCTTCGTCACCCTGGGCGTCTTCTGGGTCGGCCATCACGTTGGGTTCCAGATCGTGAAGCGCACGGATCGGACGTTCATCTGGCTGAACAATGGCTTCCTCCTCTTCGTCGGACTGCTCCCGCTGACGACGGCCCTCCTGGGACACCATCCGTTCGAGCCAGTGACCATCGTGGCCTACGGGCTCAATCTCCTGGCCATCCAAATTTCGATGTACCTGACGTTCTGGTACGCTACGTTCCATCATCATCTGGTGGAGGCGGGCCTCAACGATCGGTTCATCTGGATGGCCCGCCGCCGCATGCTCATGGGACCTGTCTTCTCCGCGGCGGCCGTGCTCCTCGCGTTCGTCGATCCGCTTGTCAGTCTCGGAGCTTACGTGGCTTTTCCCGTCGTCTTCATCGTGCCGGGTCGAATCGATCGACTCTGGCGTCGCCAGGAAGTGCGATGAACCGTTGGACCGCACGTCTCGGATGCGAGGAGCCGAAAAGCCACCGCAGGGATTCGAACCCCGGACCTGCAGTTTACGAAACTGCCGCTCTAACCGGCTGAGCTACGGTGGCGCAGGGCGAGCGGAGCGGTTCCGACGCCATAAACGTTGTGAGCGCGTCATCGTTCGAACAACGTTTAAACGGACCCCGAGCATCGCGCGTCCTGTGGAGCGTGTCTCGGGCTGGTTCTATGATGGTCGGCGTTTCCGGGAGGGGACCGTCGGATGGGAGGACGGCATCCTGGTCGAGGTGCGGTCCGGCCGGACGCACAATGCGCTCGCCGAAGGCGTCATCACGCCGGGCCTATGGAACGCTCACACGCATCTCGGCGATGCGGTGGTCACGCAGGAACTCAAAGGCACGATCGAGGAACTCGTCGCGCCGCCGCACGGCCTCAAGCACCGGGTGCTCGCGAAGGCGAAGGACGCCGCCGTAATCGCGGCGATGCGGCGCGCGATGGCCACGATGTTGCGGACGGGCAGCACCGGATTCTCAGACTTCCGGGAGGGGGGCCTGAGGGGGCTCAAGCTTCTGTATGCCGCCGTCGCGGCGCTGCCGCTGCAAAGCCTCGCGCTCGGCCGGCCTTCCGGCCTCGCATACGACCCTCGAGAGGTCGCGGCAATCCTACGGGCCTCGGACGGAATCGCCGTGAGCTCGTTCATCGACTGGCCACCCGACGAGATTGAGAAACTCGCCGCGGATGTCCGTCGGGAGACGAAGATCTTCGCGATTCATTGTTCCGAACGGGTGAGGGAGGACATCGACAAGGTCCTCCAGCTCCAACCCGATTTCCTCGTGCACATGGTCCATGCCACGGACGGGGACTTGGTCCGGTGTGCGGATGCCCGCGTGCCAATCGTGGTGTGTCCCCGATCCAACGCGTTCTTCGGAATGACACCGGATATCCCGCGAATGCTACGATGCGGAGTCGAACTCTGGCTCGGCACGGACAACGCGATGATCAACGTGCCGTCGATCCTGAGAGAGATGGAGTTCGCGTACCGGGTCGCTCGGATGAAAGGGGAAGTTCCTGCGCGGGAGATCGTCGAGATGGCCCTTCGAGGGAGGCGTCTCGCGGAGCCATCCGACGGGCTAGGGATTCGCGTGGGAGATCGAGCGGATCTCGTGGTGTTTGATCTCCCCGGAAGCGCGAACGGGTTCGCCTCGCTCCTGCGAGCGTCCGCGAGCGATGTTCGCCTCGTCGTCTCCGGAGGACGGCCTTGGCCGCCGATCGCCTCCGAGGCGCGACGGAAGCCGGCATCGCGTCAGGGCCGGCGCCGCGTCGCACGTTCCGCGAAATAAGTGAGACTCCACCCTATTCTTTATCCCGGGCCCTCCCTTTTCGGACGCCGATGGCCTCCTACGACGACGTGATGTCGTTGTCCGTCCGCCGCGGGTTCCTGTGGCCCGCCGTCGATCTGTACGGAGGTTTCGGGGGATTCTACGACTACGGCCACAACGGGGTGCTCCTGCGCCGCCGGTGGGAAGACCTGTGGATCGAGACGTTCCTCGGCCTGAGCGACAATTACTACCTGATCGACACGACGACGATCCTCCCGGAGGCCGCCCTGAAAGCCTCGGGTCACGTGGATCACTTCACGGATATCCTCGTCACGTGCACGCGGTGCGGCGAGTCGTACCGCGGAGACCACCTACTCGAGGCGAAGACGCACGAGGAACACGAAGGCCTTACGCTGGAAGAGATCGACGAGCGAATCCGCGAGCTCAAGATCCGATGCCCGAACTGCGGAGGGGAGCTCGGGCCCGCTCGCGCCTTCAACATGATGTTCCCGCTCGGAATCGGTCCGATGGGGAAGGACCGCGCCTACCTGCGGCCCGAGACCGCGCAGGGCGTGTACCTGAACTTCAAGCGCGAATTCGAGGCGCTCCGGCGGAAGCTGCCGATGGGGCTCGCAATCGTCGGTCGCGCGTACCGGAACGAGATTAGCCCACGCCAGGGCGCCTATCGCATGCGGGAGTTCCTCCAGGCGGAGCTCCAGATTTTCTTCGACCCGGCGACGTTCGCCGACATCGTCCCGATCGGCGCCGCGGCGTCGGAGCCGCTTCGAATCGCCTGGGCCCACGAGAAGAACGAACCGACCGCCAATGACGTCTCGCCGAAGGAGGCTGTGGGCCGCGGTCTGCCCTCGTGGTATGTGTACCACCTCATCCAGGTGCAACGGTTCTACCTGAACGCACTCCGCGTCCCCCGTGACGCGTTTCGATTCGCCGAGCTCGACGAGAAGGAACGCGCGTTCTACAACAAGATCCACTTCGACATACAAGTGAAGCAGGAGAGTTTGGGCGGATTCAAAGAAGTGGGCGGTGTCCACTATCGCACGGACCACGACCTGAAGGGTCACGAGTCCGGCTCGCACGCGAAACAGTCCGTCACCTTCGGTTCATCGAAGCTCGTGCCCCACGTCCTCGAACTCTCGTTCGGCGTCGATCGCAACGTGTGGGCGCTCCTCGACCTGACGTTCCACAAAGGGGAGCGAGCGGTGTTGCGGCTACCGCCTCGCCTCGCGCCGATCGCCGTCGCCGTCTTCCCCCTTGTGAACAAGGACGGCATCCCGGAGCACGCGGAGCGGGTCTACGCGCAACTGCAGCGGCGCTTCACGGCGTTCTTCGACGACTCCGGATCGATCGGCCGCCGGTATGCGCGAATGGACGAGATCGGGACGCCGTTCTCCGTGACCGTGGACCACGACACCCTCGCAGGGAAGGGCGTCACCGTCCGAGAACGGGACTCGCAGAAACAAATCCGCCTCAAAGAGGCGGACGTCGCCGAGACGCTCACGCGACTTCTTTCGGGCGAATCCTCGTTCGTCGCGTGAGACGATGCCCGAGGGGACACGCGTCGACGCCTTCGTCGGTCGGCTCGAGGACCGGATCGCCCGCGAGGTCGACGGACAGGACCGGGTCGCTTTGGCGTACTCCGGTGGCCTCTCGAGCATGACGATCGCGATGATCGCGCGAAAGCGATGCAATCTCGAGTGCTTCGTCGCGGGTCGCGAGGGCGCTCCGGACGTGGAGGCGGCCAAGGTGGCGAAGACGGTCTTCGACCTGCGGGTGGAGCATGTCCTCCTCGATCGGGCTGGGACTCAAGCGATTCGCGAGCGGCTCTCGCACCTCCGGTCGCGTGTGTCTCCTCGGAATCTCGATTCGTTGATCCCTCTTCAAGCCGTGCTCGAACGGACGCGGGGGCAGCCGGTCCTGTCGGGGTTCGGCGGCTCTCGAACGGCTGCCGGAATCGCGGGCATCCTCCGAGCGTTGAAGGTCCGCGCACCACTCGTTGAATCGGCCCATGGTCGAGCGCTTCCGCGGTCCTTCCTCCGGGAGGCGGCCGTCTCGCTCGGACTGCCAAACGACTGGGCCCGCATTCCGCACCGCAACCCGGTCGCGGGCGCTCAACTCGGCGAGCTCCTTGTTTCGGCGTCACGGAGAGATCGACGCGACCTCCGAATGTAATCGGGTTTCTGAGAATCACGAAGCCGTCATTTTCTCCTGGTCGCGGCGTTCATCGCAAGATTAAATAGACCCCTCACGAATCGTTGCAGCCGTCGACGTCCACCGGCCGACATCAGGTTGGGGGGGTTCCAACCAATGCAAAATCGAGCAGCACGCGTACCACGTATTCTCTTCGGCATCGCGTTCATGTTGCTCTCGATCCTCTTTACCGCCGCGCTCGTTTCCGCGGTCCCTCCGCGATCGTACTACCAGCTTGCGGTGATCCTGAACGATTCGCAGGCGCCCAAAGTTGACTTCTCATTCTGGTTGGATTCGCCATACAAAAACGTCTCTGCGAACAGCACCCTCGTCGCAGCGACGGTCAACATCACGGTGGACTTCGGGCCGGAACTGGCGTATCTGGGTGTCCCGGGAGTCGTCTACTCGAACGTCTCACACAACGTGCGGGGCAGCACCTGGTTCAACGTCACAACCCTGGAAACCCCGCAATCGAAGAGCCCCGTATTCACCACGGTCGCGGTTACGGTGGTCTACACGGACAGCCTCGACCAGAATCCACGGACCATTTACCGATCCCTGACATTCGCGCTGAACTATCGGCAACCCGTCGCAGCTCCCTTCAACCCGTTCGCCGCGGCCGCCGCAGGCTTGGGCGCAGCTGGCATGTTGGGCCTCGGAGTGTACGTCACCCGGCGGGCGCGGCTCGAGGAGCTGTACCTGATGCACGACAGCGGCATGTTGATCCGCCACTGGTCGCGCACGGAGGGAATGGTGCACGACAGCGACATCATGAGCGGCATGTTCATCGTCCTCCAGGAATTCGTCCGCGACTCGTTCGAAGACCGGAAGGGCTCGCTCGAACAACTTCGGTTCGGGCAACGGCAGGTGCTCATGGTCCGCGGGGAGCACACAATCCTCGCCGCGGTGACGGAGGGCCGTTACCTCACCGGCATCCTGCGGAAATTGCAAGTCGCGGTGTGGGAGTTCGAGCAGTCCCACGCAACCATCCTCGCGAAATGGGATGGGAACGTTGCGCTCCTCCCGCAGGCGGACGCAATCGCCGCGCGATTCCTCCGGTCGCGGCTCCGTTTCCACGCGAATTGACGGCGTATTCGCATCCCTGACATTGAGCCAGCAACCGTTATAAGCGTGGCGCCTGCATGGAGAGACGTCGCCATGGTCGATGATCGCATCAAGCGAAAGATCTTGCTCCTTGGCGACGGCGCGGTGGGGAAGACCAGCCTGGTCCGACGCTTCGTCGTCGACAAGTTCTCGGACGATTACATCACCACGATCGGGACGAAAGTGACGAAGAAAGACCTGCGGATCGAGTCGCCGGCTCGGTCGACCGACCTGACGTTCATGATCTGGGACGTGCTCGGCCAGAAAGGCTACCGCGGCATCCAGGACAGTTCCTTTCAAGGGGCCAAGGGTGCGCTCCTCGTGTATGACGTGACCCGACCGGAGACCGCGGACAGCCTCCAAGACTACTGGATCCCGCATCTGCTAACGGTCACCGACGCCATCCCGGTGGTCGTCGTGGGGAACAAGGTCGACCTCGCGCCGACCCGCCGGCAAGCGCAGGACGCCTTGGACGAGCTGAAGGAGACCCTCGAGGTCGCTGGGTTCCTGAGCTCCGCGAAGACCGGTCTGAACGTCGAGGCCGGATTCCTCGCGCTGGCGAAGACTGTGATCGCCGAAGCCAACGCGAAGCTCTCGAAGGGCGAGGCGGTGGAGGAACTCTCGAATCCGTTCATCCCGGTCGCCGACCAGATCATCATGGATTTCTGCGACCTCATGGGCGGCCAAGAGGCCGCGATGCCGATCGTGAGACAACAACTCACCCGTGCGGGCGTCGATGTGAAAGCCCCGACGAAGGAAGGCCTACGACTCGCGGTGGAGTACCTCGCGGAGGCAGAGTCCTCGTTCCGCAACGCGGCGGACGTGGAGGCGAACAAACTCCGGCGCGTCGGTTGGATCAAGGAAGCTTCGTAACTCAGAGCGCCTTCACCATGTAAGGCGCGTCCAATCGATAACCCAACGCTCGATAGTAGCCGCGCACGCCGACGCCGGACATGACGCGCAACGTGTGTGCGCCGAACTCCTCGGACGCCACACGCTCGCATTCGAGCATGAGTCGCCGTCCGATCCCGCGGTGTTGCCATCGGTCGTCTGCGGCCTCATGGATCGGGACCATTCGACCGAACACCTTCAGCTCGCGCACGGTTGCGGCAGCGTCGATTCGGAGACGCGCGTAAGCCACCAGCACGTCCCGACCCGGATCCTCGATGCTAAGGAATAGCTCCGTGCCTCCCGACGACTCGTACTCTTCACGCAACGAAACGAGCGCTTCGAGTCGCGGCTCGATCCCACGGAAGCCCACCTCGCGGCAACGGATGCAGACGCACCGCAGCCCGGACGCCCGAAGGCGTTCGCGCGCGAGGACGCGGAGGTCTCCCTTCCGCGGACCGTCCCGGATGTCCGGCGCTCCGATTTCCCGCTGGACGCGCTGGATGCGACACCACCGCGGGACGATTGCCTTGATGCGCGCCACGAGCTCGACGGCGTCCTCCGTCGACAGCGGCGTAAATCGGCCCGACGCCCACAGCCCGTAGAGCGCCGTTCCCGGGAGGACGAGGGTTGGATAAATCTTCAGGAAGTCCGGCCGGTAGTCCGGATCGTCGAAGAGGGCGCGAAACGAGTCGAAGTCGCGGTCGAGGTCGGAACCGGGCAGACCGGGCATCATGTGCGCGCCGACTTTCAGTCCGGCGGCCTTCGCGCGTCCCATCGCGGCCCGGCTCTGGGCGTCCGTGTGGCCGCGGTGGACCGCCTCGAGGACCTCGTCCTCAGTCGACTGGATACCGAGTTCCACGCGCGTGGTCCCAAGCCAGAGGGACTCGTCTACTTCGGAACCGAGGAAGCAATCCGGCTTCGTCTCGATCGTGAGGCCGATGCACCGCGCGGGCGCGGTTTCGTTCATCGCCTGGGCCGCCTCGAGCGATTCGGCGACGAAACCGTTCATCCCGTCGAGGCATCCCTTCACGAACCACTCGCGATAGCGCGCGTCCAGCGTTGTGAAGGTCCCTCCGAGGATGATGAGGTCGACCTTGTCCGTCGCATGCCCGATCGCCCGGAGGACCCGCAGTCGGTCCACCGTCTGGACCCCCGGATCATACCCGGCCGCAGCGGCGCGCATCGCGGCGGGCTCCGTCCCCAGATAGGATTGCGGCGTGCCGAAGCGAGGGCCGCCCGGACAGAATGTGCAGACGCCGTGCGGGCATGCGTGCGGCGCCGTCATGACGGTCACGACCGCAACGCCGCTCGCAGTCCGTGCGGGCTTGACCCGCAAGACATCAACCAGGTCCTCACGGATTTTCGCGGGCAGCTGTCCGAGGACCGAGGCGTCGCTCGGCAGGCCCGCTAGTCCAAAGGATCGAGCGAGTCGCAGCTTCAGGCGTTGGAGTTCATCTTTCGTTTTCGGGGTGTGGCTGCGGAGCTCTGCTACGAACGCTTCGAGGAAACCCTCATTCGTGGCGACGGCCGTAGCGAGCGTCACGGCTTCCGCCCGTGGTCAGCCGTACATGGTGCCGCCCTTTTCGACCTTAGGCGACTCGCCGGGAGCCTGCTCGAGGACATCGACCGCGAGGACGACATGGAGCGGGATGAGACGAAGCTTTCCTTTCAGCTCTTGGTGGCTATCGTCTAATTCGACGACGATTGCGTCGTCGGTGCCGATCGTCGCGTATCCGCGGAACACGCCCTTCGTCACCTTCGTTCGCTCCCGCGTCTCCATCGATTCGATCCGGTAGCGAGACCCTTTTGTGAGCGAGACCATTTCATCCGCCAACCAGTCACCTCCGCTGCTCCGAGAGTTTCTCGAGATGATCGACCGTCTTGCGGTAGTTCTCCATCGCGATCTCGACGTTCGACTCAACGAAGTTCCAGGCCTTCGAGAGATTGCCGTACCGGATGCGGTATCCTTTCCGCACGGTCGTCCGCTCGGTCACGTTGACCTCGTCGAGGAGGTCCATCTCCTTCAGCTTGTTGATATGTCGGTAGATCGTCGCCTTCGTCGTCTTCAGTTTCGCCGCGAGCTGCTCGACCGTCCACCCCTTGTCCAGTCGGCCCAAGAGGCATTCGACGAAGAGACGGTATGGGACCGACTCTCGGACGGAACTCGCGTCGGTCTTCGGATCATACCCTTTCGGAATGTATCCGATCTGGGTCAGGAACAGGAGCGCGACGTCGTCGATGTCTTTCAACGGCGTGAGGGGAGTGTTGCTGACGATCATGATTTCGAACGGCAAGGGAACCCTTGGCTGTCGGGTATCGGTGGCACGTAGTTAAGGCTTCCCATTGAATTTTATCGATTAATACAATAATAATACTGCTCAGACATCGACAATTCCACTGTACGTGTCGACGCGCACCCGGCGCGCCCGCAGCTCGCGGACGAGCGCGTTGATGCCGATACTGTCCGAGGCGAGGTGTCCGGTGACCACGAGGTTCTTCGAGCCCTCACGGCCATAGAGCTCCCACAAGCGACGGAGGGCCCCCGCATCGATGTGGATGTAGAAAACCGTGTCGATGCCGTGTTCGTACGCCGCCCGGGCGATCGGAACGCCGCCGTTCGTGCCCGCGCCATGATGGACGGCCCATTTCCCGAGCGGATTGTCGATTTTCCCCATGCGCAACACAATCCGCGTCTTCGCCGCCTGAAACTCGGGGATCGAATACAGCACGTCAATCGCATCGCGCACCCGAGGACTCGGCCTCAACCCTGCGCGCAACGTCTCGTCCATCACGCGCCTGCCGATTTCGTCGCAGGGATTGTGGATGCACATGAGGCCGATCCCAAGCAAGCGAGCGATCGACGGGAGGCGATCGTAGTTCTCGGCATGGGCCCGCGGCTCGCGGTCTTCCTGCATCTCGCGCACCGCGGAGGCGGCCACCTCGTGCGGGACTCCATGCCGCGTCAGGATGTCCGCATGCTTCGTGAGGACCTTTGGGAACTCGAGGACCGCCGATCCTCCGGTGGGGTGGTGGGCAATCACGAGATCGTACCCCTTCTCTTTCGCAATCACGAGGTCGGCCGCATCGACGTCGACGCCGAAAAGGGCGCGCCGCACATCTTTCGCGGGCACGTTGATCGTCGTGTCCGCGGGGATGTCGGACTGTTTTGCGAGAGCGAGCGAGAGGTCCAAGATGTCCTGGGTATCCATCGGGCCCGGGAGGGCCTCGGACGGATAAGCCCTTCCGCATCCCGTACGACGCACGAATTCTCGATGGCCGTCCAAAGGCTTTTCATCCGGCCGACGATTCGGTCGCGGGGGAAGGACTGTTCCCGACGCTTCTCCGGACGCGATCGCGCGCTCGGGCGTCCTCGTCCGGATCCCGCCCGCGCTGCGCTCCTACACGAACGGTCAAGACGAGGTCGTCCTCGAGGCGACCGACGTGGGCGCCGTCCTACGAGCCCTCAACGCATCGTTTCCGGGGATCCGGGACCGGGTCGTGGACGAGGCCGGTCGACGCAGACCGTACGTGAATGTCTTCGTCAACGAGGAAATCGTCATGGGTTCCCTCCCGGAGGCAAAGCTCAAAGCCGGAGACACCGTTCACATCCTTCCCAGCGTCGCAGGTGGGTGACATGCCCCGGACAATCAAGAAAGGCAGCGTGGTGGTGGCCGTCGGCACGAAGAAGGGCGGATTCCTCTTCCATTCATCCGACCGTCGGAAGTGGTCCGTCGCGGGGCCGTTCATGGTGGGGAACTTGGTGTACCACATGATCCTCGACCCGCGGGACGGCCGCACCGTGTATGGGGCCTCGCCCGTGTGGAGCGAGCCCTGGGGACCCGCGGTCTATCGCGGACGGGCCGGCGAGACCATGAAGCCGACGGAGACCGCGCCGAAGTTCAAGGAGGGATCGGACCTCGCCGTGACGCGGATCTGGCACATCGAGCCCGGTCCCGCCGATGCGCCGGAAACGATCTACGCGGGCGTCGAACCCGCGGCCCTGTTCCGCAGCGACGACCGCGGAGGAACGTGGCAGGACTTCGAGGCACTCAACTATCATCCGACCAGGAAAGAGTGGCAGCCGGGCAATGGCGGCCTGTGCCTGCATTCCGTCCTCGTGGATCCGCGAAATCCGAAGCATCTGGTGATTGGAATCAGCGCGGTCGGGGCGTTCGAGTCGCGCAACGGCGGTCGCTCGTGGACCACGGAGAACCAGGGGGTCCGGGCCGGGTTCATGCCGAACAAGTATCCGGAGTGGGGACAGTGCGTCCACAAGTTGGCCTGGGACGCCTCCGGAGACGGCTCGATCTTCCAGCAGAATCACTGCGGGACGTACCATCGCGGCCCCGACGGCGGCGGGTGGACGGAAGTCACCAAAGGCCTCCCGTCGGAGTTCGGGTTCCCGATTGCGGCTCATCCGCATACGAAGCACACCGCGTTCGTCGCCCCGCTCGTCGGTGCCGAGAACCGCGTATTCCCGAAAGGCCAAATGGCCGTCTGGAAGACGACGAACCGCGGCCGATCGTGGCGCCGTTCCACGAAGGGCCTCCCCGGCCCCGGTGCCTACATGGGCGTGTTGCGTGAGGGCATGACCGTCGACGCGAACGATCCGGTCGGCGTGTACATCGGGACGAACACCGGCCAGCTCTTCGCGAGCCGGGACGAGGGCGAGTCATGGAAGATGCTTGCCGATTTCCTGCCGCCGATCCTCTCCGTGAGCGCCAGCGTTGCGGGCTGAGACCGCAGCGTCCATCCGTCACACAGAATTCCGAACTCAAGAAGAATTGAAGGGGCGGCGCGTCTGGCGCCGCCCGGGTTGGGTCCGGCTATCGGAAGACGAAGATCAGGACAAGGACCGCCGCGAGCAGCTGCGCGATCCGCCAAACGGTCGTCGTCCACGAGTCTCCCGTTGCCGCGTACGCCCCGAGAAACAGGGCCAAGGTCACGAAGAATCCGCCGATTCCAATCAAGACCGTCGCGGCCATGATAATCGAGGTCGCGCCTCCCCCACCGCCAGCGACGGCAAGGGTCGAAATCGCGACCACGCCCGTGAGGAGGGAAAGCAGGCCGAATACCAGCAGCGTCATGTGCTGGGACGGCGACCTGCCCATTTCCCACAGCCTTTCGCCCATTCCCATCATCGTGACACCTCACCCGAAGATGGTCGTTGAGCCCGCAAGGACCAACAACAGCGCGACGAACGCGACAATCAACAAGAACAAGCGGACAAAGACATCCATGTCTTCGATCAACAAGGAGGCGGCGACGAGGCCAAGCACGAACAGGAAGATTCCGAAATGGCCGATCGCGGGGCCCCAGACGTTGGCCAAGTCCGCTCGATTCAGCACGGCATCGGCGGGCTCGCCCGGTCTCGGCGCGGCGCGGCTTACGTCCACGAGAATCGCCCCAACCATCAGAAACAACAGGCCGGCGGCGATCATCGCGGCGACGAGCATTTTCTTTCGGTCCATCATCATCGGCGCACTCATCATCGGGGGTGGTGGTTGCATCCAATCCCAACCTTTGCAGGCGAAGTTATGTCCTGATTTATATATATTCCGCTGAATAGGGATGTAATATAGCTTTCGCAAGAACGCCGCGCTACGGGAGGAAACCGGCCCGTGGGGACCGTCAGAGCCCCGCCTTCCCGGGGTTCAACGTTCCCGCGGGATCGAGCGCTCGCTTCACTTTTCGGACCGTCGCGAGGCCGAGCCCCAACTCCTCGTCCATGAGGTGCGCGAGCTTCGCGCCAACGCCGTGGACGTACTCCATGGAGCCGCCGAGGGCGTGGACTCGATGAATCACATCGTCGACGGCCGCTGCCACTGCGATCCGAGAGGCGGTTCGGTCTTGCCCCGCGGGCCGCACAACCTCAAGCGAGACGAGCTCGGGTTGCGTCCACACGCCGAATCCGATTGGCTTCACGCCGTGACGGCGGAGAACCGCGAGGGCCGCCCGCCGGTACGAGAGGACTCTCGAACGTGGCAACGCCGCGTGAACGTAATCAAAAATGACGTCCTTCAGGAAAAGATCCGCGCGGGTCACCCCGGGCGAGACCTCGTCGTGGGCGTAGATGATGTCGTGACGGGTCCTCCAGTACTCCCTAGCCTCCCGATCCGGTAGCGGCCGTGCAGCCACGCTGCGCAAATGGCGACGCGCAAGCCGCCAAGACGCGACGACGATCTCGCGAGATCCCGCGAACCCCAGGTACAAAGTGGGCGGGCCTTCTTCGGACCGCCATGGGAGGGTGGGCGCGGGAAAGGTTTCTTCGAAGTCCATCACGCTCGGGGTGAGGCCGCTGTCATAGATCCACGCAATACCACGAAATCCAGTCCCGAAGTCGCGGACCGAAAACCCATGGATTTCCTCCCGTTCCGGCACCGGGAAGACGCGAAGGGTCGCCGCGGTAACCACGCCGAATGTACCTTCCGTTCCGATGAACAACCGCTTCAGGTCCAACCCCGTCGTCGATCGTGCCGCGGCCCGTGTTTGCACGACGGTCCCGTCGGCGAGCACCGCCTCGAGACCGAGCACCTGGTCTCCCATCGTGCCGCGGAGATAGCCACCGTATCCGATGCCGTTCGTCCCGATCGCCCCGCCCAGGGTTGCGCGAGGTCGCGACCACGGGTCGTGGCCCAGCATGAGCCGTCGCTTCCGGAGGCGGCGGTCCAACGCCTCGAGGACGATCCCCGCTTCCACGGTCGCGGTGTGTGCGGCCGGATCAATCGAACGGACTCGGCGCATCCGCCGCATATCCAAGACAATCGCATCAGACGGCGGCCGCGCGCCGCCCATCAGGCCCGTGCCACCACCCCACGGGACAATCGCGAGGCCTGCGCCGGCCGCGAACCGAACGATCGAGACAACGTCCTCCGTGGACCGCGGCCAGGCGACCGCCGCGGGATCGACGCCGGCCTCCGGGAGACGAGACCCCCGATGGGCTCGAAAGGCGTCCAGACGGTATCGGGGCGCAATGGCGGTGCCCGTCGCAAGCTGATCCGTGCCAAGCCGCTTCGCGAGTTCCGAAAGGCTCGCTCCCACGCGGGCGGGAACGGCGTGGACCTATTCAACTCCGCGCGGGGTCACGCGCGCTCGAAGTAGTAGAGCGTGTACGCCTTCCGGGCGGGGGTTGCATATCCGTTGTGCTCGAGGCGGACCGGAATCCAGCTCTCCGGGAGATCGATCAAGTCTTCCTCGTCGCACTCGAGCGTGTGGAGCTTCGCCTTCATGGAAGATCGAGCGAGCGTCCGTAGGTAGGCAGAAAGGCCTTTCGGGCTCGTTCTCGCAAGTGATTCTCGTTCCGGCGGAATTCGCCCACGGTGGGCTGCCATCCGAGGCGCCTTTCCCCTCGGTTCCGTTTCGCGGTCGCTCGCCCTCCATGGGCCTAGGATGCGCTATATTAAGGCCTTAAAATAGCTACCTCGATGTTCTTGTCAGACGCTGATACGGGAGGGGAAACGCTTTTGACCCCTATGTGTATGGAGGAACGAGGTCAAACATGCCGTACACGTACCAGGGATGGACGCTGTACTCGCGAGACGTGAAACTGAAGAAGGGACCGAAAGTGACGATCTACTTCTTCAGCAAGCGGAAACCGAAAAGCGGCAAACCGATGGACGAAATGCCGAAGAATCGGAAGATCGGCGTGAACAAGCGCACGGGCCTTCCGTTTCTCCGGAAAGGTTGAGTCCAACCTCGCGAACCCCACCCGCCGAGGCAAAATGGGGGAGGACCTCGGCCCCTTTCCTTATTGACCTGTTCTTCGAGGATTGAACTCCGTCGTGGGCGACCGGAGCGCCACGATTGCAACCCGCGTCCTGCAAAGTATTTCCCGGGCGTCGCATTGCCGGGGACGCGATGCCGGAAGGGACGATTTCATTCGAGGTCGAGGCTCCCGTCGAGCGCGTGTGGGCGTTCCTCAGCGACATGCGGAAGGTCGGAAGCTGCGTCCCCGGTGTGCAGTCCGTGGAGATCGTCGATGACAAACGCGCCCGGTGGAATTTGCAAGTCAAGATCGGACCGCTCACCCAAGACATCCAGGTCCTCACGGAGACGACGGACCAGATTCCTCTGAACCATGGGAGGTTCCGTGGGGCGGCCGACAATATGGAGATGACCGGGACGATTGACCTGGCGCCCGCGGAGAACGGCACGAAAGTCACCTACACCATGGCCGTCCAGTCCAAGGGGCCGCTCGCCCGGATCATGGACAACTTCCTGCGGTCGCGATTGAAAGGCCAAACGGAAGAGTTCGCCGCGAACGTGCGCAAGGCGCTGGAAGGCTGACCTCAGGGCCCGAGCTGTGCGTGCCTCTCGTTCAACCGTGATAACCGGAGCCTAGGGCTTTTAGTCCGGAGAGCGTGAATCCGCTGCGTGCCCTCCATCGGGCCCCCCAATGGCGGGAGTCCACCCCCTCGGCCCCCACTCGTGGCGGAAGACCTGCTCCTCTACGACTCGGACGGGCAGTCCCTCCTTGACGACCACGCCCTCCGAATCCTCATCGCGCTGCACCAAGAGAGCCTCACGGCGCAAGAAATCGCGACGCATTACCGGGTTCCAATCGCCGCGTGCTACCGACGGATCCGGCGCCTCCTCTCGTTGGCCCTGATCTCCGAGGCGGGATTCGTCACGGAGGGCCGCCGGCGGCCCGCGCGACTCTACAAGTCCGAGGTGAACCGCTTCCAGATCACGTATGGAAGCGGCCGCATGCACCTGCACCTGCTTCTGCGGAACGGCACAGAGGCGAACACGATCGTCGGCATTCCGCCCGACGTCGGGGTCAGTGGAACAGCGCCTCCACGCCCGCACGAAGTCGGGGAATACCCGTCCGCATGATGTCCGGATTCGCGTGTCGTGCGAGCGCCGCGTAGTACGCGAGGAATTGCATCGGCACGATCGAAACGATCGGGCGCAGGAACGGATGGACGCGGGGAAGTCGGATGGCCGTTCCTGGGCGCTCGCCGATCGCCTCGAGAGTGGCACCGGTCTTCCGGAGCGCGTGCATGATCGTTTCCGCGCGGCGACCGTCCTCCGCACCTTGGAGGACGACGATCGCTTCGGATGAGTCAATCGAAAGGAACGGACCGTGGAGGAATTGCTCCATGTGGTATCCGCTGGCGGGGAGACCGCACGTTTCCCGGATCTTGAGCGCCGCTTCGAGCGCGGTGACATCGTCCCATCCGGACGCGAGGAACGTGATGCGACGTTTGGCGGCCACCCGGTTTGCGAACCGATGGACCGGGTCCTCGCACGCAATCGCCTTGTGCAACGCCGCAGGGATCTGCAGGATCTTCGCGGAAACGTCGGACCAACCTTCCCCCGCAACCCCTGCCGCGAAGATTGCGAACGCAACGAGTTGCGTCGTGTAGCTCATCGTGTTCGCCCACGAGCGATCGTGAACGGAACCGATGACGAAGACGTCCTCGACGATGTCTTCCATGAGGGAGCCTGACAGCCCGCAGACGCCGAACGCGCGGTGGCCGTTCCGCCGCGCGCGCAACAATGCGCGGTTCGTGGTGGGCGTGGACCCGCTGTGACTGACGCCAACGACCGCGGCTCCAATCGGTGCGGGATTGCCATATGCGAGGTCGTAGGCGTGGACCGCTTCGACCACGGCCCGCGATCCAAAGGCCCGCTGGAGGATCCTCGCTCCGTACGTCGCGGCATGGAACGACGTCCCGCAGCCGGTGAGGATGAGATGCCGCGTCCCCCGGAGGACGGAAGCCGCTCGGCCGTCGGCGAGCCGCCTCAGCGTCTCTCGCACGAAGTCCGGCTGGGAGCGAATCATCTCCACCATGTAGAACGGGTGGCGGCGACGCGGACTCGGAAACAGCGCCATGCATCGGCATCGCAGCGCCTCTCTTCAAGGCCCGGTGTTTGCAAGACCCTGGGAAAACGGAACAACTCACATTACCCTTAAGTCCGACCGCGGGCCCATCGCAAGGCTTCGAGGTGAGTGAGTGGACCCGCCGCCCAAAGACCCGAACTAGACGTTCTCCCGACTCGCTGGGGCGCCTTCGTCTCGCATGTCAAGCGCCGCGAGCAGCTGGCCTAGCTCCGTCAAGAGGAGGGAATTGCCCATCGCCTTTGCGAGATCGCGTGACTCTTCGAGATACGCCCGCGCGGCCGCCTCTTCTCCGCGCTGCGCGTGGAACCGGCCCACGCACAATAGGGCACGGGCCAGGTCGGACCGATCCCCGACCTGGCGCAGTCCGGTGAGACCGTGTTCCCAGAGTCGGACCGCGCGGCTCCAGCGGCCCAATCCGAACGCTCGCTGGCCCTCGTAGATGTCCAGCAGGAACAACGTGTCCGGCTCCTCTAGGACTTGGAACAGCCGCTTCGCTTCTTCGAGATCCGCCGCGGATTCCGGGTAGCGCCCGAGGTCCATCAACGATGCACAGCGGTTCATCGTCGCGTAGGCGACGAGCCGCAGATTCCCGACGAGCCGGGCGAGCTGGAGGGCCCGGTCATAGTGTTGCAGGCTCTCCTCGTACCGTTTCAGGGCGTGGCAAGCGGACCCGACGGAGATGCACGCCCGCGCCGTCTCCGTGAGGTTACCGACCCGTTCCGCAATTCGCAGGCCCTCGAGTTTGTACTCGAGCGCGCGCTCGAGGTTCCCGCGGTCTCCTTCGATGCTCCCGAGGGCCGTGAGGCTCCGTGCGAGCGGTCCGCCCCCCGAGGTCTCGGTCGCGAAGTCGACGGCTTGGTTCATGTGAGCCGCGGCCTCCGCGAGGTGACCCTGGGCCTTCTCGAGCAGCGCCCATTCCCGCAGGATCTCCCCGCCTTCCGCGGGGTTCGGGTGGTCCGTGAGGCGCGCCTGGGCTTCGACGAGATGGCCGAGGGCCTTCGGATAGTCCGCGCGGCACCGCTCAATCGAGGCGATCTTACGCAGCAGGGACGGGCTCCGGTCCGCCTGTCGATGTTCCTCGGCGAGGGACAGCGCGTTCCGATATTCCTGGAGGGCGGGCTGCAAGTGCCCGATCGCCCGCAATGCGTCGCCCCGGAGCTCCGGGAGGACCGAGCAGGCGGGCGGGCTGATCGCGTCGACATCGATCCGCTTCAGGACCTCCTGAAGGTCCGTCGCCGGCACGGAATCGAGGAGGGTCGCCCCCGTCGAAACGAGGACATCACCGACCGCCGCTGCGTCGCCGCTCTCGACCAGGTGAAAGAGCCCTTCGAGGCGGTCTCGCATCCCGGATCCGTCCAGAAAGTACGTCGCCGCGAGGGCGTGATACGCTCGGCGACGCGAATCCGGGATCCGCTTCCGGACATATTCCCGGATGGCGTCATGCATCACGACGCCGGAGCTCATCGTGGGGGCGATCAGGTTCTTGGACTGGAGGCTCTGGATCGCCGACTGCGATTCCGAGGAGAAACGAACGAGCGCATCTAGCGGAACAAGCCCTCGGAAGAGGGATGCCGCCTCGAGCAAGGTCCGTTCGGTCTTCGTCAGCGTGTGCCAGATTTCTCGATCGAGGTATCGGGTCATCTCGCCGCCGACGGCGGAGCCCGTGTGCGCCGCGAACGACAAGAGAATCGGATGTCCTTTCGCGGCCTGGACGGCCCGGCCGACCGCGACCTCGTCGCCCGCGAAGCCTTTCGAAAGGAGGAGGGACTTGGACGCCTCATCATCGAGGCCGTCGACCCGGAGGATCTGGACTCGCGGACGTTTCTCCGGCTTCCCCCGGGAGAGAGCGGCCGGGATCGTACGGGAAATGAAGACAATCTTCGCGGATCCGGCGGCGGCGACTTCAAGGAGCGGTCCGAACAGGAACCTGGCGAGCTCGGGATTCGCGTGCTGGACGTTGTCCAACACGAAGAGGATGGACAAGTCGCGGATTTCGAGCGAGAGGATGCGGCGGCCGATCGTCCATGCGTCCGAACGATTCTCCGCGAGGACCGACCGGAGACCGCGACGACCCAACCGGGCCAAGAACGCGGCGAGATCCCGCAAGAGCAGCGTGCGGGTCGTGCCTTCGTGAATTTCAGTCCAGTAGATGTACGGCCGCGGCCGTTGACGGACGAGCCAGCTCGCGACGAGCGTGCTCTTCCCGATCCCCGCGATCCCCGAGGCGACGAGGACGGAGGAGGACGAACTCGACCAAGCGTCGAGGATCCGGAACTCCTCGGTCCGCCCGAACACGCGGCCGAGGCGCCGCAACGTGTCGCCCCAGAGGATCGGCGCCACCGCGCCTGACCCGATTCCGTGGAGCTTGGTGAAGTCGAGGCGGCCCCGTCGCACGAGCGAGACCGCGGCGGTCAAGTTCACGAATCCGGGGAAGATGTCCGGAATCTCGGCGACCCGCATCGGCGTCGGGTCGAGCCCGGGAGCCAGCACTTCGACAATGTCGCCCTGGAGCCGCGTCCGGAGCTTCATCGCTTGGACCCAGCCCACGTGGCTGAGACGGTAGACGGTCTTGCGAACCCGGTGGCCCGGCACGTGTGCACGCTCGCCGGCGACCAGGCCCGTCGACTCCATTCGGGTGAGCCACTTCGTGACCGTCGTGCGACCCGAATGCGTCGCCGCGGCAATCCCTTCCTGCGTGAGGACGCTGAGGGTCCCGGGCTCGTGCGCCGAGGTCGACGACAGGTGCGCGAGAATCCGCTTCGGCGTGGAGTAAAACCGCTTCCGGCGATACCCCCTCGCCACGCGCGGGAAACAGGGCGAATCCACTTAAGGGTATCCAAAAAACGGAACATCTCGCCACGTGTGTTCTCGAAAATGAGACCACTACGATGACGCACGGGGACGGAACCCTTTTCGGCCCTTCGGCTCTGGGCCCTCCGATGGCAATCGTCGAATGGATTCGGGCGTCCCAAGCGGTTCTGTTCGAGGCTTCGATCGTCCCCGCGTTCGTGGGGACGTACGCAGCCGTCAGCGCAGGAGCTCCGTTCAACGCAATGTGGTTCGGCTTGATCCTCGTCTCGCTCGTCGGCATCCAGGCGGGAGCAAACCTGTTCAAGGGCTTTTACGAAGCCCAAGACCGGGCCGTGCCCCCATCGTCTGCGGGTTCGTGGTTCGCGTTTGACAGCGGAGCCGCCGCAAGCCTGGCGCGGACCCCGCGAACCGTGTTGCATGTCGGATACGTTGCCTTCGGAGTCGGCGTCCTCGCGGGCCTCGTCCTCGTGGTGGTGACCGCGAACCTGGTCCTCCTCGCCTTCGGCGTCGCGGGGGCGGCACTCGCATGGAGCTACAGCTCGCCGCCGCTCAAGCTGAGTTATCGGGGGATCGGAGAAATCTCCACGTTCCTCGCGTTCGGTCCCGTGATGACGGTGGGCGCCACGGTGGCGTTCGGGGGCGCCGGTTTGACGCGGAGTATCGGCGCCTCGATCGTCCTCGGGTTCCTCGCGGCCGCGATTTCCTTCGCCCGGTACTTCCCCAATCGGGAGGAGGATCGCGCAAAGGGAAAACGGACTCCCGTCACAATCCTCGGGGAACGCAGGGCGACGAAGGTCTTCGACGGCTTGTTCCTGGCGCCATTTCCAATCGGAGTCGCCTTGTTATTCCTCCGAGGCGGCATCGTGTGGATGATCGTCCTCGTGCTCGTTGCCGCCCCCGTTCTCCTCGCGTTCCACCTCGGTGCGAAACTGCCGAGGTTGTACGAGTTCGCGATCGCCCTGACGATCGCATCGCATCTGTTCGTCGGGTTCGGGCTGATTCTCGATTTCGCTTTCGGCTTATAGGGCCGTGGTCCCGGCAATCACGTAGGCCGCCGTCATCCCCGCGCCGAGGAGAAGGACTGCCTGGATCGTTCCCGCGTTCGCTGCGATGTGCGCAGGGTACTCGCGGTAGTAAGTTCGAAGGACGGCGCGAGCGCGGGCCAAGGGTAAGACGGCGACGAGGCCGATCACGGCAACCCAGGGGACGAGTCGAAGGAGCGAGGTCGCTACAAGAAAGATCAGGGCGGTTGCAACGAGGACTTCGTACAGCGTAACGGACTTCTCGAGCCCGATCCGCGCGGGAATCGTACGTTTCCCGCCCCGCGGGTCCGTCTCGTGCTCCGGCATTTCGTTCACCAGAAGGAACGCCGCGACCAGAAGGCCGAGCGGAATCGACGCGAGCAGCGGCTCCCACCCGACCGCGCCGGTCTGGACGGCGTACGAGCCGAGGACCACGAGGGGTCCGAAGATGATCGCGACCGCGATCTCGCCGACGCCGTGGTACTGGAGCGCGAAAGGAGGGAGCGTATAGAACACGCCAATCGCCCCTCCGATACCGCCCAGGACGAGGAGAATCCAGCCGTTCGGACGAAGGAGCGCGAGGACGATTCCGATCAACGCGGCGGCGGCGAAGAAACCGATCCAGACGCGACGGTGCGCCTCGAACGACACGGCGGCGTCGGGCAGGACCCTCGCTCCCCCGGTGAACGGACTCACGAGATGAGCCGGGAGATCATCGACGCCGCGCTTGAAGTCGATCGAGTCGTTGCTCATGTTCGTGGCCGCATGGAGGCACACCACGCCGATGGTCGCGAGCAGAAATGCGACGAGGTCGAACATCCGAGTGCTGTTCCACGCCACCGCGGTGCCCAGCGCAACGCCGACGAGGGAAGCGACGAAGCTGTGCGGCTGGGTCGCCCGGAACCACGTCCGGAGGGATGCCATCTACTCCCAGACCGTCTGCCCTCTCGGGAGGACGCGCACTTCGATGAGCGTGAGCGGTCCGGGGCCGGGATTGATCACCGTATGTTCCTCGGCGTGGACGAATCGCACGACGGAGCCAGGGCCAACCTCGTGCTTTTCGCCGTCCACGACGACCTGTCCTTTTCCATCGACGAAGTAGAACACCTGAGTGTACCGGTGCCGGTGGGGCGGCGATTTGACGCCGGGTTCCATCTTCGCGAGCCCCATGAGCATGAAGTTACTGTCGTTGGGTCCCATGATCTTCTTGTCGACGATGCCGGGTCCGATCCCTTTCTCCCACGGTTCTTCTGGCAGATTCCGCACGATCGCGCCCACGGTCCCACTCAGGAGCGCGCACGCCGAGCAGGTATAAGAACGTGGATGATTCGGAGGGCCTTCTCCCGTTACGGCGGCATTCCCATCCGGGGGAACCGCATGCCCCAGGAGGCCCACATCGCGCCCATGATTCCGGCCAAGAGGATGAACGACACCAGGACAATCACGATGCTCTGGAACAACGAATACGGACCGGACCAGAAGGCGGCGTAGAGCAACACGAAGCTGTCCAGCTTACCCCGACGAGAATCGAGGCCGCCACTCGCCACCGCATCCCCGACATCGATGGTCTGCCCTGCATGCGTCTCCCCCCGGAATATCGGTGAGCCCGGAATAAGGAATGACGACCGAGCCGGACGCGTGCCGGCTCAGCCCGCGGGCTTGAGTTCTGCGAAGATCCGAAGGTACTCCCGCAGATAGCGTGTGATCAGGAAGTGGCGGCGAACCCGTTCGCGGCCGGCCCGTCCCATCGATTTCCGACGCGCGGGATCGCGGAGGAGCTGGACGGTCCGATCCGCGGCCTCTTTGACGCTGGAGACAAGGTATCCGTGCCGCCCATCTTTGATCTGGAGCCGGATCCCCCCGACGTCCCCGCCCACGACCGGGACGCTCTTCCACATCGATTCGCTGACGATGAGACCGAATCCCTCTCGGAGGGACTTCGCGATCGAGACGTCCGTCTCTCTCTGGAGGACGTTGACCTCGAGCGCGCCAACCCCGCGGAGGTCCGTCATGAAGTGGATATCGGGATCCTCGCCCGCGTGCCGGGCCGATCGCTCAAACCACATCCACCCCTCCGGATCGTCGCGGGCCATCGATGCGACGAGGAGGAGCTGGACCTTCGGGATTTTCTTCTTGACGAGCCGGTACGCGTCGATCACCCCGAGCGGATCCTTCCATGGGTCAAACCGTCCAACCTGGCTGATGACCGGCCGGTCGAAATCGACGTCGAAGCGAGGCAGGATCGTCTCCCGCTCTTCGCGGTAAACGTGTCGGTTCTTCGGGCTCGTCGGATCGATCGCGGGTGGATTCACGTAGATGTGCGGGAAACGGAGGCTGGGCGGCGCATATTCCCGCGCGCTGAAGACGGCGGCGTCGTACGCCTCGAGGTGCGGCGCGAGGATTCGAAGGACCGATGGGTTCGGGGACGTCAGGTCAAGATGGCAACGCCAGATCCAGGCGCCTCTCCGCTTGCAGAGGCTAACCAGTGGTGCGGGCTGCGGATCGTGAATCACGACGTAGTCGTACTCGTCCTCGAAACTCGATGCATTGAGCTCGTTGAAGTGGCGGTACGTCGCCTGCATGTCCGCCGAGAGCACCACGTTGGACCCCTGGAGCGCATTGTGCATCGTCTTCGTCGCCGTGAAGAACGCGTTCGACCCAGATAGGACGAACCAGTGCGCGTCGAGCCCGACGTCCCGTTGCAGGGGGACGAGGCTATGGAGCAGTTCCGCGACACCGCCGCCGTACGGCGTCGCGTTCACGTGTGCGACCCGCTTTCCTTTCAGCCGACTCGCGAGGGCCAGGATTTCCGCGAACGCTGGGCCACCAATGATTGCGCGGTAGTCCGACAACCGTTTCTCGACGACAGAGACTTCCTCCACCGGATTCCTCCCCCTGGGGACCGGGGAGTAGGAAAGCGAAGATTATTTATCCGTTCTTCCCCCGTCCAACCTCGCCTTGGCGCGGGTGGAGTTGCGGGGGCTCTCGAAAGCGTACGACGACGCTCCCGCCATACAGAACCTGAACCTCGACATGAAGGACAAGGAATTCGTCGTGCTCTTGGGACCCAGCGGGTGCGGGAAGACGACCACGCTGCGCTGCGTCGCCGGGCTGGAATCCCCGGACGCGGGGGCGATTTACATCGGGGAGCGCCTGGTGAACGACCTCGATCCGAAGGAACGGAATGTGGCCATGGTGTTCCAGAGCTACGCCTTGTACCCGCACATGACCGCGTACAAGAACATCGCGTTCCCACTCGAGAACGCAAGGGCCTCGGAACAGGAGATCAACGAGCGGGTGAACCGCGTCGCGAGGCTGCTCCAGATCGAGGGTCTGTTGGGACGCAAGCCGAGCCAGCTCAGCGGGGGGCAACGACAGCGGGTCGCCCTTGGCCGAGCCATCGTCCGGGAGCCCGATGTCTTCCTCATGGACGAGCCCCTGAGCAACCTCGACGCGAAACTCCGCGTTCACATGCGGGCCGAGCTGAAGAAACTCCAAAAGGTCCTCGGTGTCACGACGATTTACGTCACCCACGACCAAGTCGAGGCGATGACGATGGCGGATCGAGTCGCCCTACTGGACAAGGGCGTGCTGCAGCAGTACGACGGCCCGCGCAACCTGTACAGCCATCCCACGAATCAGTTCGCCGCAGGGTTCATCGGTAGCCCGCCGATCAACCTGATCGATTGCGACCTCGTGGATGGGAGTCTCCTCGACGCGGCCGATTTCTCCGTCCCCGTCCCGGGCCAGTTCGCGGACGCGTGTCAACGGAATTCCCCTTCGAGCCTGGTGCTCGGAGTCCGGCCTCAAGACATCCGAGTGAGCACGACCGCAGAGAGCGGCTGCATCGCAGGCGAGATCTACACGACCGAACCGCTCGGGGATTCGACCATCTTGGACGTGAAAATCGGAGACAAACTCTTGAAGGCCATTGCCGCCGCCACGTTCGAGGGAGACGCGGGGCTGAAGGTGTGGATTCGGTTCGTAGCGGAACGGACCCACCTCTTCAACCGATCGACCGGCGACGCGATCGCGTAGGTCCGCACCGGGGCCAGCATGGACCGAGAGGCGCTGAGGGCCCGCATCTGGAAAGACCTCGATTCTCTCCGAGCACCGGAAGGCTACTTGAAAGCCGGCGCGCCGCGTTACTCCACCCTATTCGGCCGCGACTCGCTGATCGCGTCTTGGCAGTTGCTCTCGTACGACCCGTCGATCGCGGCTGCGACTCTCCGCGTCCTGGCGTCGTACCAAGGGCGCCGCGTGAACCGCAGATCGGAAGAAGAGCCGGGGAAGATCCTTCATGAACACCGCTTTGATCGGGAATCCCGTTCGGAATTGCCGGACTGGAAGTTTCCGTACTACGGGAGCGTCGATTCGACCCCCCTCTTTCTGATCGTCGCCCAGAAGTACGTGGAGGCAACGGGAGACAGACGCCTTCTGAATGCCCTTTGGCCGAGTCTCGTGGCGGCGGACGGCTGGATGTCCACCTTTGCGGATGCCGATGGCGACGGCTACGTCCGTGACTTCTGGATGGCCGATGCCAGATACTACGCACTCGCCCTCGACGGCAAGAAACGAGTGCGTCGAGCAGTCACCTCGAATCCCGGACACCTCCTGCTCGCCGGCGTTGTGCCCGAGGAACGTGTCGCACATCTCGCCCGCCGACTCTTCCGCGACGACCTGTGGACGCCGTTCGGGGTACGGACCCATTCAAGTTCCGAGCCCGACTTCAATCCGCTTGGGTATCATACGGGTACCGTCTGGCCGCACGACAACTGGTTTCTGTGGCGGGGCCTTCGAGCGGTCGGCCGCGGAGGCGATGCGAGAAAGGTCCGTGACGCGATGCTCCGCGCCTATGAAGCGCTCGGCAAGATCCCAGAACTCTACGCGGTCGTAGACGGCGAAATCGTGGATTTGTCCCGGGGACATTCGACGACCCGGGCGAATCCGCTCCAAGCGTGGTCCCTGGGGACGCTGTTCGACATGCTCTCGACCGACGACACGCCGGCTAGCCCTTAATCGTCCAGCCGATCATGCCGCGGATGTAGTACCGCTGGAGCACGATATACAGCCCAACCGGGACGAGAAGCGTGAGAATCGCAGCGGCGGACAGGAGGTCCCAAGGCCGCGTGAACTGCCCACTGAGCTGCGTCACGCACAGGGTCGCGACCGCCCGGTCGGTCGACTGGAGCATTATCTTCGCGAAGAAGAAGTCGTTCCAAACCCACATGAACTGAAGGACGACGACCGCCGCGAAGGCCGGAAGGGCCATCGGCAGGACGATCCGGTAGAAGGTCTTGAACTCACTCGCCCCATCCACGCGAGCGGCCTCCTCGATCTCCACGGGGAGGGTGCGGTAGAAGTTCCGCATGAACAGGACAATCCAGGGAATCCCCCATGCAGAGTGCAGAAGGATGAGGCCCAGAAATTGGTTCAGAAGACCGACACTCAGCATCAGCTTGAAGATGGGCACGGCAACCATCTGCTGCGGCACCGCCATGAGGAGGACGACGGACAGGAACACGTAGTCTCGTCCCGGGAACCGGTATCGCGCGAACCCATATCCGGCAAACGCGCCGACCATGAGGGGGATGAATGTCGATGGCACTGCGACGAGCAGGGAATTTCGGATTCCCATGGAGAGGGGGCAGTCTGAATTGCCCCACGCTCCCGCAAAGTTGGCCAGCGTAGGGTTGAACGGAGAGAGATTCCACCAGCCAAGCGCAACCTCGCCGAGCGGCCGGAACGCCACCACCGCGACGCCGAGGAATGGAATGAGCCACGCGACTCCGATGCCCCACGCGGCCAGATGCACGAGGACCGTCCGCAGGCGGATGTGCGGGAGTCGGAGGACGGGTCCAGCCATCACTCACCCGCTCGTGTTGAAGTCGCGAGTCGACGCGCCGCCCTGGGTTTGGGTGCGTCACCGGTCAAGAGGCGTCGGAACAGGAAGCCGGCGACTAACGTCGTGAAGAGTAGGAGCATGCACGCAACCGCGGCGGCTTTGTTGGATTCGGGAGGCAAAGCGACGAATGCGTATCGGTACATCTGAAGAGCCAACACGTCCGCGGCGCCCCCGACACCACCACCGGCATTCGTCGCGCCGAGGATGATATCAAACAGTTTTAGCTCCCAAAGAAGACTCATCGTGACGATGACGAGCGTCACCGGCCGGAGCAGCGGCCAGGTGATACGAGTGAAGATGTGCCATTCGCTCGCCCCGTCGACGCGCGCGGCTTCAAAGTAGTCTTTCGGAATCGTCGTGAGGCCCGCCGAGTAGATGATCGTGCTGAACCCGGTCCAAGACCAGACGCTCCCGAGGATGAGACCAAACAGGAGCGTGGTGGGATGCGCGATCCAGTTCACGTCGAGCGAGGGCAGCCCAATCGACCCAAAAAAAGCCGGAACGAATCCAACAGGGGCCTCGATCGTGAAGCCGAGGAGGACGCCGATCACGATGAGCGGCGTGACCATCCCAAGGAAGATAAACGACTTGATAATCGAAGCCCCACGGACCCTCTGGAGGAGGACCGCGAGCACGAGACCCGTGAACAGCGAGAGCGGGAGATGGATGACGATCCAGAGCAGATTATTCACGAGGGTGCCGTAAGGAGGACCGCCCGACAGCCCATTCGGATTCAGCGTCGCCGGATCCTGCAAGATTGCACCGTAGTTACCCAACCCGACGAAGGAACTGCCGGAGAAGAAACTCAGGATAATCGTTGTGGCGATTGGGTAAAACACGAGTAGGAGGAGCAAAATCGCCGCCGGCATGAAAAACGTGGATCGCTCCGCGAGCCGCCGAAAGGAAAGGGCGGGCCCGGATCGGGCCCGGTTCGGCGCACCCATGCCTACGTCGCCGCTTGGATCGTCGACAGCACGCTGTCCAACTTCGTGGGATCGGACCACAACAATTGGAGCTGACTCCAGAACGTCGTCTGGAACGTTCCACCAATCGTGTCGTCGAGGTCGGGCAACACCGTTTTTCCGGTGAGCAGGCCCGCGACGCGGGCATCGACGCTCGGATAGGCGGTGATGGAGACGCCCGCTGCAGTCGCGATGTGTCCGCCCTGCCGCACTTGCGTGGTCTGCGCGGCTGCGCTCGCGAAGAAGGCGGCCAAGCGCTTCGCCTCAACGGGGTGAGCGGCGAACTTCGGGACGAAGAAGTAGTCCGCCGCAAACACGATCCCCTGGTTTGCGACGCCGCCCGGCAGCGAGAAGACGCCAAGATCCGACGGGTCCGAGACCATGCCCGTAATCCAGCTTCCCATGAAGTACAGCGGATACGTGCCGTTCCAGAAGAGGTTCACGCCGGGGCTGTCCCAGGTTATCGGCTCGCTCCAGTCGCCCGCTTGGAGCGTTGGCACCAGGTAGGTGGCAAACAGGTCGTGCACCGACGTGTCGGTCCAACTCAGCGTCTTCGCCGTGAGCGCTTGATGCATGGACGCTCCGCCATACGTCGCGATGAAATGCTCGGTGACATCGGACAGCGGCCAGCCAACCCCATCGCCACTAATAATCGGGTTTTTCACGCCCGTGATCCCTTTGAGACTCGCGAGCAGCGTCGTGAATTGGCTCCACGTCGTCGGCGGAGTAAGCCCATGGGCCTGGAAAAAGGACACTCGATACCAGAACCCAGGCTTCACTTTCCCGGTGTACGCGCCGCCCCAAATCGCGCTGTTCGCCGTCACCTGATCCAGAGCACCCGGCTGGTACGTCGACGGGCCGATCGTCCCGGTCAGGCTCGTGACGTATCCCTGGCCCGCGTACGTTTTAATGAAGGCGCTCGGCATGAAGATGAGGTCGGCGGGCGATTGCCCGGCCGCGAACTGATTTGGCAGGGACGTTTGGAGGTCTTCCTGCCGTGTCGTCGTGAATGTGTACGAGATCCCGGTCGTCCGAGCGAACTGGTCCATCACGGGCAAGAACGCGTCTTTCTCGTTCCCGGCCCACGGGCCAACGACCGTCACGACCTTGGCCCCGCTCACAGGCGGCAAGCTGGCGTAGTACACAGCCAGCCCGGTTACCACGTTCGATACGACGAGAACGGCCACGATTGCGATGATCAACTTGATCAACGGCCGCGGCGGACGATAACCGCCTGTTCCAGCACCTTCCGTTCCACTTTGCGTTGATGAAGACAAATCCTCCTCCTCCCTTGAGGCCCCGAATGGTGCGACGCCGCATTACTCTTTCGGACACAAAGGCACCACGCGGTTCGATCGACGCGCACAATCCTCAATACCGTCGGGTGCGCGTACGGGCGCGGCACGATGTCCGAGATCCGGAAGGACTACGCGACTCCGACATGGGTCGTGTTCTCCGCGGCACGATCCCAGCGACCGGGAGCTTTCCGAAACACGAAGGATGCCAGCCCGAAAGCCGATTGCCCGTTCTGCGAGGGCCATGAGGGGATGACGCCTCCCGAGGTCCTCGCGTATCGGGATGACGGGACCGCGGACGGGCCGGGCTGGAGGATCCGATGCGTCCCGAACAAGTTCCCCGCGCTCGAACGGTCGGGCGAGGTCCGGGAGCACCGGGATGGGCTGCTCGTGTCGGTGGACGGGGTTGGAGCCCACGAGGTCATCGTCGAGTCCCCGGACCATGACGGACACCTCGCCACCCTGCCGGATTTGCAGGTCGAGACCGTGCTCCGAGCCTACGCCGAACGCCACCGTGCGCTCGCCGCCGACCGGCGCGTGCGGTACATCCAGATTTTCAAGAACCACGGAGAGCGGGCGGGCGCCTCGTTTTCCCACCCGCACTCCCAGGTCATCGCGATCCCCATCGTGCCGCTCCGGATCCTCGAGGAAATCGAGGGGGTCCGCGCGCACGGCGCGGAGGGCGACGTCGGATGCCTGTATTGCGAGATCCTCCGGCGCGAACTCGAGACGGAGCGCCGCATCGTTTTCGAGAACGAATCGTTTGTCGCCCTCGAACCGTTCGCGGCCCGCTTCCCGTTCGAGACGTGGATCCTGCCGAAATCCCATGAGCGCACCTTCGACTCGGTGTCGGATTCCGACCGCCGGGTGCTCGCGCGCAGCCTGAAGGATGTCCTTGGTCGCCTCTATCGAGCCCTCGACGACCCGTCATTCAACTATTACATCCACACGGCGCCGGTCCGAGAGCGCGAGGCGGCGTACCATTGGCATCTCGAGATCACCCCGCACCTCACGGAGATCGCGGGCTTCGAGCGCGGGACCGGATTCTACATCAATCCGGTCATACCCGAGGACGCCGCGGCCATCCTTCGGGGTGAGATCCAATGGACGAGCCGGCCCGAATGAACGAGGCGTGAAGCCCTTCTTCATTCGCGACGGCGTCTCCGCCCGATCGCGATTCCGAGAGCGATCACAGCGAGGATGAGCGCAACGACCGCCCCGATCGCAATCACCGGAATGGAAAGGAGGGGCGATCCGGGATTCGACGCCGAGCAGGGAACCCCATCGACCGCCCCGCACGTCGCCGTCTCGAGCGCATCGATGTCTGCGCCGACGTCCTTGCCGTCGGTGCCCGCATTCTTGTACGACGAAGAAGGGGCAAGCCGGTAGTCCCCTCGCGGGAGGTCCGCGAACCCCACGTCGCCCAGGGTTGCAGGGTAGAAGTTGTCCACGGGATACGAGGCCGCGGGAGCCCCCGGGATCACGTTGCGGCGGAACACACTCCCTGGGAAGTACGTGTTGAGCGAGTCGTTGCCCGATCCGCGGCCGCTCCCGAACACGCCGTACAGGTTGTGCGGCGCGATGTTGTTCGTGAAGACAAATCCGGAGTTGGGGAGCAAGTCCGCCACCACGACATGCTGGCTCTGGAACACCGTGTTGTGGTCGATCCTGACGTCGGCGGTGCCGTTCAACATCAGGACGAATGCACCGAAGCCACCCCATGTCGTGCCGTTCAGGTCGTACAGCAGATTGTTCTCGATGCTGACGTTGTTCGTCTGTTGGCTCGGGAAGTTGTTGTCGTACCCCAGCACGCTGAGTCCGGAGCCGGTATGCCGGACGATGTTGTCGCGGAAGGTGACGTGGTCGATCTGGGACCACGGTGCGGTCCCATCTTGATTGCGGACCGTGAACAGGATCGCGGTCGCGGTCTGTGCGTCGGTCCAGTCGTTCTCGAACACGTTCCCCTCGATGAGGACGCGGCGCGCATTCTTCAGCTCGAAGAGATTCTTGACGCTCCAGTGGGTTCCGGCGTAAGTCGGGTCGTCGACCTTCCAAGAGAGCGGCTTGAAGAAGTGGTTGTGCCGCACGACGATGTCCGCGGGCACGAGGCCGGGAACCCGAGGGTCGGCGCCCCCAAAGATGAGGTTCTCCCCCGCGCCCTCGAGCTCGTTGTTCACGATCGCGAAGGGTCCGGCGCCGTTCCAGCCCGCCAGCGCCTGCGAATCCGCGCCGACCTCCTTGAAGTCCGTCAGGACCGAATCGTAGACGGCAATATTCACGCCGTTCATCGCGATGCCGCGGCGGCTGCCTGCGACCGGGTCACCGTGAATGTAACACCGTTCGAACGTGATGTTGTGCGGCTGCTGGTCGACGGACGTCTCTGCGGCGCCAAGCGTCACCACGTTGTACAGGAAGGTCCCCGGGGTCGGCGCAATCTCGAGGCCGAGGAACCGGTAGTTGTGGGCTCCGGGATCCGCCGTGAAAACGGAGCCGCCCGCGGCGGCGTTGATCCGCGCGAGCGAAGGGAAGGATGACGGGTTGATCCGGGT
>Ga0209158_1000044_pt1 | contig 91786 bp, 82 predicted proteins | sample GraSoiAngelo_140_FD_185897 | JGI IMG/M metagenome (GOLD analysis project Ga0209158, IMG submission 185897) | Grasslands soil microbial communities from the Angelo Coastal Reserve, California, USA - 14_0929_12_30cm (SPAdes) (version 2) | ecosystem: Environmental > Terrestrial > Soil > Grasslands ...
AGTGGCACGAAAGCAGAGGCAGGAATCGCGGCCTAATGATGGCGCAGCAGCACGCGGCGTGATGATGGCGCGTGCAAGCGGTGGGCTGTCCAGATATCCCCCTCCCCTCAAAGGATTATCTGAAATTATCTGAAATCAAAGATTTAGAAACGAACCTCCGCAAATATGGCGTTCCAAAAGACTTAGCTCAAAAAGCCACTTTGGGTGATTTCTGCGTGCTTCAGCGATTCGCAGGTTGCGGAGCTTTTGGCCATGAGGGACTTCGACATCGGGAAGACGGTCGCGGTACTAATTACCGTTGCGTTTGCCTACCTTATTGGTTCGGCATTACTGGGAAGCTATTTGCCCGACAAAAGGCGAAAGTGATTCGGTAATCCCCGACATGAAAACAAGTACGGCTGGGCTTTCTGGCTTGACGTGTTCCAGGACTGCATTATTGACCCACTGAAATGGCTTCTCGGGTTCGACTAAGACGACTCCCTGTGCTACGTGCTGCCAGATACCCAACCCTTGCTCGCAAGCTCCCAATAACGATCACCTCCGTTTACCATCGTGCCACGACACCGGCAACCGCGGCGGGGTGGCCTACTCAACCAAAACCGGGCTTGAGTGGGCCACCCGTCCGTCCAGTTACTTCCGGGTAAAGTCGAGCAAGACAACAGTTGATCTCCCCATATGCATCGTTATCATTAGACGTATCGGAAAGCGCAGTTCCTTACAATCCTGCCGATTCGGGTAGCAGGATATTTGTGCCAGGGGCAGGTTGGCGTCGCGCCTTCCCAGCATATTGGTTTATGCGGACCAGGAGGTTCTCATGTCTCGTATTCGGTTCCTCTTCCCTTTGTTATTGACCATTGCATTTCTGCCCGGGACGCTAGCTGCACAATATTGGCAACGCGACTCTGGCCAGTACGTCATTCTGAGCGCTCAATACGGCACGGAGCGGCATCACGCGGACGTCACCGGACGTCTGAAAGAACTTGCCCGTGAGGATATGGCCTTCCGCATGGGGAACAGCACATTCGGGGTGGACCCTGATCCCGGTCGCATTAAGACCCTCCGCATTTATGCTCGGGGACCGCGTGGCGATGAGCGCATGTTTGAATATCGCGAAGGCAGCACGGTCGACGGCTCACAGTTCCGCGGCTGGGGCAGAGGCGATTGGGGCAGGAGTGACTGGGGTGGCGACTGGGAAGGCGGCGGCGGCGGGCATAACCGCGACTCCGGCGAGTACGCCATCTTGGGCGCTCAGTACGGCACAGCGCGGCGGAACGTGGATGTCACCGGCCGTTTGAAGGAACTTGCCCGCGAGGATCGTCCCTTTCGCATGGGCAACAGCACGTTTGGCGTGGACCCTGATCCGGGGCACATCAAGACCCTCCGCATCTTTGCCCGCGGCCCGAACGGGCGAGAGCGCATGTTTGAATATCGCGAAGGCAGCACCGTCGACGGTTCCCAGTTCCGCGGCTGGAGAAGCGGCGAGTGGGGCAGCGAACGCTGGAATGGCCGTTGGGAAGAGCACGACCGAGACTGAGAAAGCTAAGCGACCGGAAAGGAAGCTAGACAGCGATGGGCACGGATTTTTTTCCGTGCCTTATTTTTTTTCGGAAAATACGGCCCTCATCCAGTCTGCATGATTCGTCTTCCCCAACACGCGCGGCTCAGGCGGCGCGCTGTGCAAAGCGCCTTGGGTAGCGCCTGGGATGGGGCTTTCGCTCACGGTAAGAGTGAGCCAGTTCCAGATAGATGCCAACGTCGCGGTCGAGGTCCGACTGAGTGCCGTCGAAGTAGAAGTTGCGGATCGGGACGTCGCCGTAATCCTTGCTGAGGCGAGGATAGATGGCTTCGCTCACGATGCCGTTCATGCAGGTGAACGGGCTGATGTCTATGATTCCATCCACACCGTGAGTGGCCAGGTAGGCGGACTTGCCGATGCTGACCACCATTTCGCCTTCGGCGCCCGGGTGAGGCAGGTAGGGACCTGCCAACTCCAAGATCTTCGGGATGTCGGGTTCTTCGTAGCCTGTGAAGTCTTCGGCAAACGGCGCCAACAGCGCCTGCATGTCTGCATGTTGGATACGGCTGCGCAGCTTGGACTTCAGCATCTCCAGCGAAAAAGCACGGCCGGTGAGGCGCAGGTCGCGGACTTCTTCGGCGTTGGAGTACGCAACCCACTCAGGGATGTCGGTCATCCAGCACTCGGCGCCGTGGCGCTCGAAGCGGCGCACCAGATCTTCGTTGCTGAAGTTATTCAGGCGGCAGAAAATCTCGCCTACAACGCCGATAAATGGGACTTGCGGATCGTAGCGCGCGGGCAACTCCTGGAAGCGCTGGCGGGCACGCAGAAGGGAGGCGACCAAGGCTTTAAGCTGGCAATCCGAGTGGGAGCAACTTGTCTCCAGGGTCTGGCAGAAATCGCGTACGGATTCCTGGAAGGCTCTGTCGGTGCTTCCGGGAATTTGTTCGTAGGGTCGCGTCTGCAGCAGCAGCTTGCGCAGAATTTCCGCCGAAACCAGGGCGCGCCAGGCGGCGCGAATGAACGGAGTTCCGAATTGACTGACGTTGCTGTAACCATGCTGGCCGCCAGGAGAAAAAATCTGCACGCCGCCGTAGCCGTTGTCGCGCAGAATTTTGTGGATGAAGGGGGCATACTGGCCGAAACGACAGGGACCATCTGCCGTGGCCATGAAGTAGACCGTGCGATCAGGATCAAAGCCCGGCTGCTCGACGATCTTGAGGAAATCTCCAACCGTGATTTTAGCGGGATAGCACTCGTCTCCGCTGGTGTACCTGGCGCCCAGTTCGCGGGTGCGCTCATCGGAGGGCGACGTGGGATGCGCCTCGATGCCAAACCACTGAAAGACAGAAGCAAGAGCCTCGACGCTGCCCTCGGCCAGCGCGGGAATGTAGACCACTTTTCCCGCCAGCGGATGGTCGTTCTCGATCTTGGGTGTCACACAGCGATGGCTGAGGTAGGGCATCGTAGAAATCCTTTGCTGTCGAGATAAGCCTCGCAGCGCGTGATATAGCCCGCATCGTTGGAGTGTCCGTCGAACTGCAGCAGCAGGCCAGGTTTCTGGGAAGCGTCGGCCATGAAGGACTTGATGTACGAATCAGGGCCGCACTTGAAGTTTGAGATGTATACCCAGTGTAGATTGGGGTAGCGCCGCGTAATGGTGGCCGCAGCCAGGATCAGGCGACCCGAGCTCCAGTACATGTTGTCGTTAACTGAAGAGATGTCTTCGACGTCGAGTCGCAGGAAATCAAAGGGCAGCACGTTGACGCCGTACAAGCTGCGGAGTTTACGAGGAATGTCGCAGTTCGCGCCCCGGTCGTAGAGATTGTAGGGACGCCCTATCAGCACGATGGCCGGCGCGCCGGTGCTCTGAAGAGTTTGCAGAGCCGTGTCGCCGGCACGGAGCAAGGTTTGCTTGAATGTTTGCTGCGCGGAGTACGCTGCCGCAGTAGCGCGATCACTTTCACCAGAGGTCCGGTCGAGGATGCGAGCCAGTCCGCGCAGCTCTCTTTCGACTCGCTTGCGGCCATAACGAAAATGGACGGTGGGAGCGAGGAGTTTACTGCGTGCACTCTCCAAACGCGGGGCTGCTCGTACGACGAAGGGCAGCGTCTGGTTCCAGGGGCAAAGCTTGGACTGCACACGCTCATCGGGCGTTTCGAAATTGACCACATTTGGCAGGAGCATGCAGTCAACTCCAAGTTCGAGCAGCGCTTTGACGTGACCATGAGCGATTTGAACCGGGAAGCAAGGCTGAGCGATGGCAAGTTCGTCGCCGAGAGCAACGATGTGCCCGTCGGTTGATGGCGAGACTACAACGTCGAAGCCAAGCTCCTGCAGATAGGTACACCAGAAAGGAAAGCGATCGTAGAAGAACATTGCTCGCGGGATGCCCACCGTGCCGTGTCCGCCATTCTTGGCCTTGAGAGGCGCCAATAATTCCTTGTCGCGGAAGGCAATGAGATCCTCGATCACCGGCTGACGGTCGGTGTGCGAGCGCTTGCGGAATTTGTCAGAGCACTTATCGCCCCAGTAACTTTTCTGGTCTTCGATGACGAACTCTTTCATCTCGCAGTAGTTCGAGCAGGCCCGGCAGACAAAATCACGGCTGGTAAAAGCAACCCGGCTTAGGTCGTAGCCCCGGAACCGGCTGGGATGGCCGGAGTTCTGCATACGCTCGCGAGCCAGTAGCGCCATACCGATAGCGCCGATCACGCCGTTATGCGGTGGGACGATGATCGGCTTACCTAGGATTTTTGCGAAGGCGGCGGAAACGGCGTCGTTGTACGCGGTGCCGCCCTGGAAAAAGATGACATCACCGATCTTGCGACCGCGCACCAGGCGGTTCAGGTAATTGGCTGCGACCGAGAAAGCCAGGCCGCCACAGAGATCACCCACCGGTGCGCCGTTCAGTAGCAGCCCGCTAACGTCGCGCGCCATGAAAACCGTGCAACGCTCCCCCAGGCGCATGGGATTCTTGGAAGCCAAAGCCATCCGAGCGAATTCACCCTTGATGGAGACACCCAGCTTTTCCGCCTGCTCTTCAAGAAACGATCCGGTGCCCGCGGCGCACGCTTCGTTCATGGCGAAGTCCACAACTACGCCGTGATCGATGCGGATGAACTTGGAATCCTGGCCGCCGATTTCAAAAATAGTATCCACCGGCTCCATTCTGAGCTCGCGCGAAACATGCATGGCGCCGGTCTTGTGCGCGGTTATCTCGTCGTTCACTGTGTCGGCGCCGACCAGCTCACCCGTTAGCTCGCGGCCTGATCCCGTAGTGCCTACGCCGCGAATGTCGAGCACATTGCCGAGTTCAGCCTGAATTTCCTGCAGGCCGGCATTGACTACCTCCACGGGGCGCCCCGCCGTAGGCACATAAATTTCCTTGAGCAGGTGGCCAGCTGCGTCGAGCACTACCAGGTTTGTGCTGACAGAGCCGACATCGATGCCGAGATAAGCTTCCGCTCTGTGGCCCGGTTCCAGATGTGGCGCGGGCTCCACCCGATCGCGCAGGAGCACTACGTTTTCCAGCGAGAGTGGATCGCAGGAAGCAAAATGGTGCCGGGCGATGTCGTGGTTTCGCAGTGGCTCGACGCCGCAGAATGTGGGCTTCTGCGCTTCTTCCATTTCAAACAGGGCAGCTCCGATGGCATTGAGCCAGCCATACAGTTGAGGGACGAAGAACTGGGAATCTTGTAGCTTGAAGACCTCCTGCAGCGCTTTGCGAACGCCCTGGTTGTTGGAGACAGCTCCCACAAAAGCGACGGGAGGAACTACTGGCTTTCCTTTAACGATGCCGGACTTGAAATTCCGAGCCACCGCTTCGCAGAGACCTTTCAGGATCTGCTCGGTGGAATAGCCCTTCTGCTGGGCATGAATCATGTCGGTCTTGGCGAAGACCGAGCAACGTCCCGCGACGCGGGCAGCGCAGTCGGCGGCACAGGCCGCCGCACCTACTTCTTCTACGGAATAAAGAAGACGAGAAGCCTGCTGATCAATGAAGGAGCCAGTGCCGGCAGCGCAGTCTCCATTGGACTGGTAGTCGACGATTCCCAGGTACTTGGACTCAGCGGAAGGTTCCAATCGCAGATACTTGGCGGCTTCTCCTCCCATCTCAAACAGAGTGCGCACTTCGGGGTAGAAGGTTCTGACGGCCTTGGCGATTGCCAGAAACTCGTTTTCGAAGGGGGCATTCAAGATCCCTGCGACAGTTTTGCCCCCGGATCCTGTAGCGCGAATGCCGGCAATTTTCTCCTTGGGGATAACGTCTTGCAGGTCACTCAGCAGGTCGAACGCAGCCTTAATGGGATTCCCCTGGATGCGCCGATACCGGGAGAGCACGACGGGATATCCAGCTAGTGGACCGGAAGGAAGTGGCCGGGCGGAGAAGAAGTTCGAATTCTTCCGTGTCAGTGCGTCTACGAGCGGTTGGTCAGCAGCCGCGCCGATGGCGGCGAGCTTGAGACTGACGCCTCCGATATCCAAACCGACGTTAATGGCCATAACGACCGTCGCGTCCGCAGAGCGAAGCGCCAAACAGGCCCTCTGTCGAGGGACGGTCGCGGCTGCCAGCCGAGCGGCAGCTCCGCCGGGAACGAGCAGGGTACTTAGAAACGCCCTACACCCTTCGCATCAGGCTAATGAATCGTTAAGGACAGTGCTGTGACGAGCGTTACAGGTGTGATATCCCGTCCCATTTTGGGAAAAATGTGCGCCGACCTTGAGATTCAAGCTGGACGCGTACCAAATGCCGTCGCCAGTCGATGATCGTTGGCGTTCCCCTCAGGAGCCGGACGCCGCCTCACTACTACGCAGGGCCTACTAAGTGCTTTAAACACTGGCGATATAACCCCTGCGTAAGGCAGCGAACAGCGCCGGATACAGGATGTTCCGTATTGACGGACGTCGAAGCACAATCCAGAGTTTCTGATTGGGGACATTATGAATAAGCTTCGCATCCTGCTAGCCGATGATCATGAGGTGGTCCGGCACGGGATGAAAGTGATTTTGCAAGCACGCTCCGATTGGGAAGTGTGCGGCGAAGCAAGGGATGGCATGCAAGCCGTTGCCATGACCGCGCAATTAGGTCCGGATATCGTCGTGATGGACCTTTGTATGCCAAATCTGAACGGGTTGGAGGCTACTCGCGAGATTATATGGAAAGACCCCCAAAGGAAAGTTCTCGTGGTTACCCTCACGGATAACGATCAAGTAATACGAGCTGCGCTGGAGGCAGGAGCTCGCGGGTTTGTGCTCAAGTCAGATGCGGCTCGCGACCTGGTCTCCGCCATTGAATCGCCGCAACAAGATTCGACCTTTTTCACTCCACGTATGCGAGGAATGGTTCTGGACAGCGGCACTCAGCCGCAGGTAAAGCTCAGGAGGCTGACGTCCAGAGAACGGCAGATCGTGCAACTTCTCGCCGAAGGGAAGAGTAGCAAGGATGTGGCAATTATTCTTGATCTAAGTGTCAAAACTGTCGAAACGCATCGAGCTAATATCCTGCGGAAGCTCAAACTGCATTCGGTAGTGGAGTTGGTGCTGTACGCGCTACAAGACAATATCGTGATGCTTCACCAGTTCGATTCAGACGTAGGTGCAACGAGCGTGCACCACGGCTTGGGCGGGAGAGGTGGGGACAGTGAACAGCGTAGTACGGCCCCCTGAAACAAATGTACGGGTCGACCGGAACGAAGCGCGCCGGTCTTCTAGGGGGATTTATCTTAGTCCCGCGATTGTGCACGCCGGTGCCATTTACCGGGAATGTGAACATGCTTAGGCTGTGAATCATTACGAACCCAGGGGGCAGTATGGTTCACTTGATTGACGCTGTCACGGGTTACCTGTTCGGCTGCCATCACCACTCACTCAGCCGGGTATTCACAATTCAGCATCGAACTTATCAGGTTTGTTGTGACTGTGGCGCTGAGTTCGAGTATTCCCTGACCACCATGTCGAAGAAACCTAGGTTGACTCTTGCGGCGCGTCTGGGCGAAACCCAGGGAGCTCCAGACAACCGGCAAGCACTACCATCTGAGCCATTAGTCGCCGTTTTCAGAGGCCGGAGATCGCCGTTCCTTAACCTACCAAGTTTCGGGAGAATAGAATGAGAAACATCGATGAAGTTATAAGCGAGAAAAATAGTGCAGTTCAACAGCTGCGCCGGGAAGTAGAAGCATTGCGCCTAGTGGCCCCGTTGCTGGCCGAAGCGGGGGAAGGCCCGCGCAGCATTAGCATCCAGCCCGTTATGGTTGGGGAAGGGAGTAGCGAAAGGGATATGAATTCCTTCCAAGAGACTGAGAATTTTCCCACCAAAAAACCTGCCGCAGGAAGCCAGAGTCTAGGAAGCGAAGCCACGTTCGCCAAGGCAAGGGAGATTTCACGTCACCTGAGACGGATCGCGGCGCCGTTGTTCGGCACCTCTGGAAGTTAAGCGCGTGTCGACTGACTCCCGCGAGATCGGGCCGGCAGTCAGAAACCTGTCAAATCCACTCTCAACGAGGGGAAAGGTAAGCTCCAGCCGAATGTTCTCCGGTTAGCCGCCAACCATTCGATTCTAGGATTGTCCCGACGTGAGACGGAGGGCTGTCTCAATGACGACCCAGATGGCTATGCCGAAGAGTGTCAAAATGGCAAGCGCAATGGCGATTCGCCCCCGTGTGCTAATCGAAGATTCTTGTACCTCAAATAGGTTTTTCATGGGCTGCTCCAGATGACACGTTCGGGGGAGGGCGTTGGGGGAGGGAAGGTAATTCCTTGCGCCGAAGAGCGCGATGATCTCGGCTCAATTGCGCGGAGAGTAAATCTACTTGGTTTTCGATCTATTGTGTTGTGCAAGCGCAAGAACGGTGTAATTTGTTGGTAAAACGTATGTAAATTGCGCACCCGCGGTGTCGGGCGCTTCCTGTCCTGGTAGCAAAGTCGTCTAGCGACTTTAAAGTCAGTCTTGCCAACTGGTCGATTGCCGTTTCTGGGTGGCGTCCAGAGGAGCGAGCGTCGTCGCCGGGTTCACGTTCCTGGAGCCCAGGAGCCAGTCGAATAGCGGCAGGAAAATGTTGAAGTTCCCGTGGGGCCTGACATGGTGGCATAAGTGATGGGCCCTAAACGCGGCCGGAACCCACCTCCCATCGTGTATGCGCAGGTGAATCTGTACCCCCGCTACGATATATGTGAGGAAGGCGGCAGAAACACCGGTCAACATCCGCAGGTGGAGCAGGTGATCGGGAACAGCAAAGAAAAGAACACTGATGATGAAAATTGGTGACCAGAATCGAACTTTCATTGTGATGTGCCGGGGATCAGAGGGAGCAGAATGATGCAAGGCGTGGCGCATGGCGGCAGGCTGGTACAGGCTAGGCCAGTGCATTGCCCAGCGATGATACGCATACTCGGTCCAGTTCGACCATACCAATCCGGCCAAGAATCCCGCCAGAAATCTCATTTGACCACCACCAGTTGCTCGCAACCTCGGGCGTAGGTGACGGTAGCGGTACGGCAGTGCGGCGGGTTAAAGGTCACGTCACAGTCGACCAGGCGAATTTCCTTGGCGCATTCCAGCGGGACTCTAATGACAGGAAGGAAACGGCTAGATCGGGCACGTGGCGCGCAGCCGGTCAGGACAGCCATTAGCAACACACTTACCCAGGCCCGGCCCCACATAAAATGCGTCTCCCCACGCGGGGAGGGCTGGCCGCTGGACACCCGTCGGAGGAGTGTCCTCGAATGACCAGCGGTCAGCGTAGATTCGTTGGGGCGGACGGGGAATGGCCTGTGCGGGCTACTGTGCACCCCACTTCCAGGCTATCCGATTACCAAGGCCTCGTCGGGGAACAGGTTGTGGACAGTACAGGAGGACGCGAATTCACGCAAAAATCTGGCTCCGATCCTGGTTATGACCGGTTCAATATGGCAGCAACCTTCTGGCAAAGAATGTCTGGCCCTTCCACCTTACTCAGGAAAGCGTCCGCAACATCGGCACCGTTGGGAATTTCATTAACCCCGGACAGAAGAACTACTCGAACTTCGGAATGTTGGGACTTAACCTGACGAGCGAGTTCTATCCCGGTAATCCCGGGCATCAAATGGTCAGTCAACACAAGATCGATTTTGCCTGACCGCAAAATATCTAATGCTTCTTTTCCTGACAACGCTGTCAGTACCTCGTAACCGGCCTTTTGGAGCACACGTTTCCTGAGTGCCAGCGCATTCTCTTCATCGTCGACACACAGGATCACTGCTTTGCGGTCTACGGTCATTATATTTTTGCTAGACAGCATTACCCCCGGCGATCATTTCAGCCGCGGAGTCGGCATTTTGCGTGGCCACGGCAGCCGGTATAAATACTGAGAAGCATGTGCCATAGCCTTGCTTGAGACGCATGCTTCGAAACCGAATCGTGCCATCGTATTTCTGGATGATGCCTCTACTGATCCAGAGCCCGATCCCGGTGCCCTTGGTTTCTTTGGTAGTGAAAAAGGGCTCAAAAATCTGTTTGGCATATTCCGCACGAATACCCATACCCGTGTCGTGGATTGAGACTCGCACACCTTGGCGTCCGGTCCGTCTTTCCCTGGAGGAGAACAATTGGACTCGCAAGCAGCCACCCTCCGGCATGGCCTGCACGGCGTTTGCAATAATGTTCAGGAAGACCTGCTTGAGCTCGCCGGGGAAGCCCTGAATTGTTCCCGGCGTCCGGTATCGCTTATCCACGGTGATGCTGTTCAACTGGAACCGCCGCGATTGCAGTTCGATTACATTGTCGAGGATCTCGGATAACGACACCGTGGCAGAGTGATGGGATTCCCGGTAAAAGTTGAGGGTCTGCTTGGTGATGTGCGCCAGGCGCGCGATTTCCCGGTTGGCGAGCTGGGTGTAGTACCGGGCTTCCTGATCCAGAGACGAGTGGTCCTGAAGCAGATAAACCGCATTGGAGATCGCTTCCAGCGGATTATTGATTTCGTGAGCAATGATTCCGGCGAGGCGTCCCATCGCGGCCAATCTCTCGGATTTGACCAGAGCGTCTTCCGCCTGTTTGCGGTCGGTAATATCCGTGTTCGTACCGAACCAGCGCGCGACCTGGCCCACGGCATCGCGAATGGGCAAAGCACGGGAAAGAAACCAGCGATAGCTGCCATCTTTGCCACGCAAGGGGAAAGTGTCTTCCCAGGGTTCACCCGTTGACCAGGACCGTTGTATTCCCTGAGCAACCCGCTCGACGTGGTCCTGATTGACAAGACTGCTCCAGCCCACGACGTTCATCTTGTCGAAGGTGGTGCCGGTGTAGTCGTACCAGCGCTGGTTATACCAGAACACTGAACCGTCGGCATGGGCCATCCAGGCTAGCTGCGGTATGGAGTTTGCCAGAGAGCGAAATTGGCTCTCGCTTTCCTGAAGTTCCCGTGTTCGTTCGGCAACTCTGCGCTCCAACTCAAGATTAAGCCGCTCGAGCTGCTTGTTTTTGCGATACAGCTCAGCAAAGACGCTCACCTTGGCGCGCAATAATTCGGGAATAACGGGCACGGAAATGTAGTCAACCGCCCCGCGCGAATAGCCCTTCAGACGGTCTACGTCTGTGAGGTGGACAGCGGATATAAAGATGATCGCGGTACTGCCAAACCGGGGATGTTCGCGGATCATGTGGGCTAATTGGAAGCCGTCAATGTCCGGCATGCTGACATCCATCAGGACGACGGCGACGTCGGTCTTAAGCAAGTTCTCCAACGCCTCGCGACCGGAATTTGCCCTAAGCAGGTTTTCCCCCAGCGGAGCGAGGATTGCCTCGTAAGTGAGCAACTTTCCAATCTGGTCGTCCACCATCAGGATGTTGACCGGTTCGTGAGGAGTCATTGGGTTTCGTATTCTACAATGCGTACTTGCTGCTGCCGGACTGCGTACCAAGGTTCACAACGCATGGCCGCACACCAAACTCCCTCTATCTGTGGAGCCAGACGCGCAGTGCCGATAGTAACTGTTCGGTGTTAACCGGCTTCGCCAGGTACTCGGAAGCGCCAGCCTCCAGGCATTTTTCACGATCTCCTTTCATCGCCTTGGCAGTTAGCGCAACGATCGGCAGACGCCGGAAGGCAGCATTTTGCCGGATCACTTGCATGGTTTCGTAGCCATCCATTTCAGGCATCATGATGTCCATCAAGACAATCGCGATATCTGGCGTTGATTCTAGAGTCGCGATTGCCTCACGTCCGGTTCCCGCCGTGAGCACCGTCATGCCCCGCCGTTCCAGCACGCTACTGAGTGCGAAAATGTTACGCACGTCGTCATCCACGACCAGGACCTTCCGCCCGACCAGGGCGTCATCGGAGTGATGCAGTCGTTCCAGCATTTTCTGCTTTTCGACTGGCAAGTCGGCGACCACACGGTGCAGGAACAGCGCCGTTTCATCGAGCAGTCGTTCCGGCGACTCCACGCCTTTCACGACTACGCTGCGGGCTAATGTTCGAAGGCGCGCGTCTTCCTCCGGAGAGAGCTCCTTTCCGGTAAAGACCACAACCGGCAAGTCACTCAGAGTCGGCGTATCCCCCAGACGCTCCAACACGTCGAACCCGGACATATCCGGGAGGCTTAGGTCGAGGACCACGCAATCACAAGGTTCGTTTTGCATGATGTCGAGGGCGTCACCGCCTGTACTGACAAGCTTCACATCGATGTCGTCATATCCCAGCAGTTCCTTAATGCTGAGCTGCTCGGCGGGATTGTCTTCTACCACCAGGAGTCGCTTGCGCCGGGGAGTCGCATATTCCTTAATTCGAGTTAAGGCCTGGTCCAGTGACTCGGGGGTTGTGGGCTTGGTGACAAAAGCAAACGCGCCGCGAGCGAGGCCGTGGTGGCGGTCTTCATCGAGGGTGAGCATTTGCACCGGAATATGGCGTGTGTCCGGATCCTGTTTCAGGTGGTTGAGCACGGTCCACCCCAGCATGTCGGGGAGGAACACATCGAGCGAAACCGCGGAAGGGTGGTACTCGCGGGCCAGGGCGAGAGCATCGGCCCCCCGGCTGGCCACGAGAACCTTGAAACCCTTATCCCGGGCCAAGTCGCAGAGAATGCCTGCATAGTGCGGATCGTCCTCCACGATCAGCAGAATGGCATCATCCGGCTGCAGGTTATCGCGGTCGTCCGCCGTGGGCTCGGCGGGCAACTCAACCGCGCTCACGCGAGAAAGTTGGAGCGGAGCAACCGTTGAAGGTTTCACATCTAGCACCCCGGTAGCAGTAGCCGGGCCAACGTAGGTCTGCGGCAAGTACAGAGTGAAGCTGCTCCCTTTGCCAGGTGTACTGCGCAACTGAATCTCGCCTCCGAGAAGGGTGGCCAGTTCGCGACTGATGGCCAGACCCAGCCCGGTTCCGCCGTACTTGCGGCTGGTGCCGGCATCTGCCTGCTGGAAAGCTTCGAAGATAATTCGTTGCTTTTCGGCAGGAATTCCGATTCCGCTATCCGTCACCTCAAAGGCGACCACGGACCCGGCTTTTGAGAGGAGCGGGTGATCTTCGCTCCAACCACTCGTAGCCGCGTTGACCGAGAGCTTGACGCCGCCTTGCTCGGTGAACTTGAACGCGTTCGAGAGCAAATTCTTCAACACCTGCTGCAGGCGCTTGGAGTCGGTGACAATACTGCGAGTGAGCCGAGGATCGGTGTGAATCTCGAACGAGAGCCGTTTGTTTTCCGCCTCGTGACGGAACGGACGTGCCACAGCGTCCAGCAGGCTTCCGAAGAAGATCTCCTCAGCTTGGACGGAAACAGTGCCGGACTCGATCTTTGACAGGTCGAGAATGTCGCTGATGAGGTTAAGCAGGTCGGTGCCGGCAGCGTGGATCGTGCGGGAAAACTCGACCTGTTTCGGGGTCAAATTGTGTTCCGGATTATCGCTGAGCTGCTGTCCCAGCACGAGAATGCTGTTCAAGGGTGTGCGCAACTCGTGCGACATGTTGGCCAGGAACTCAGACTTGTACTTGGAAGTAAGTGCCAGCTCCTTGGCTTTCTCTTCCAAGGCACGGCGGGCCTGCTCGATTTCCTGATTTTTCCTTTCGACTTCGACGTTCTGTTCGGCAAGCTGCTGTGCCTTCTGAGCAAGCTGCTCGTTGGTCTGCTGCAATTCCTTCTGTTGTGCCTGCAGCTCGGCGGCCAGTTGCTGAGACTGCTTGAGCAACCCTTCGGTCTGCATCGTGGCCTCAATGCTGTTCAGCACGATTCCGATGCTTGAGGTTAGTTGCTCAAGGAAGGCCAAGTGCGATGCGGTAAAAGCGCCGAGAGAGGCTAGCTCGATGACCGCTTTGACTCGATCCTCGAAGAGAATCGGCAACACGATCACATTTCGCGGGACGGCCTCGAACAGCCCTGAACGGATGGGAACGGTACGGTCCGGCGGAAGATCGCTGATTAACATGCGGCGCTTCTCGACCGCACACTGCCCGATCAGCCCTTCTCCCAGCTTGAGACTGCGCAGGTGATCGTCCCGCCCGTCGCCGGCGAACGCCGATAGCATCACCAGTGCGCCCGAGTCTTCCGATTCCATCTGGTACATGACACCTTGCTGCGCATTCACCAGAGGAGCCAGTTCGGACAGCAACATCCGTCCGACCGTTCCGAGATCACGCTGCCCCTGCAGCATGCCCGTGAAACGAGCGAGGTTGGTCTTAAGCCAGTCCTGCTCGGTGTTGCGCTCCGTGGTGAGGCGGAGGTTGTTGATCATGGTGTTGATGTTATCTTTCAGCTCTGCCACTTCACCGCTGGCCTCGACTTGAATCGAACGCGTGAGGTCGCCTTTGGTCACAGCAGTCGCGACTTCAGCGATAGCTCGCACCTGATTGGTGAGGTTGTCGGCCAGGAGGTTCACGTTGCCTACCAGGTCCTTCCAGGTTCCGGCAGCACCAGGAACGTTAGCCTGACCGCCAAGCCGGCCTTCCACGCCCACCTCGCGGGCCACGGTCGTTACCTGGTCAGCGAACGTGGCAAGCGTGTCAGTCATGTTGTTGATGGTTTCGGCCAGGGCGGCGACTTCTCCCTTGGCGTTCACCGTCAGTTTCTGTGTGAGCACACCGTTGGCGACCGCGGTTACGACTTTCACGATGCCACGAACCTGTTCGGTCAGGTTTGCCGCCATCACGTTGACGTTATCCGTGAGATCTTTCCACGTGCCGGCCACACCGGGCACTTGCGCCTGTCCGCCCAGTTTGCCTTCCGTGCCCACTTCGCGGGCGACACGAGTCACTTCTGCAGCGAAGGCGTTCAGTTGGTCCACCATGGTGTTGATGGTGTTCTTCAGCTCGAGAATTTCGCCCTTCACGTCGACGGTGATTTTTCGCGACAAGTCGCCGCGGGCGACGGCCGTGGTGACCTCTGCGATGTTTCGGACCTGGGCTGTGAGGTTGCCAGCCATGAAGTTCACGTTGTCGGTCAGATCTTTCCAGGTTCCGCCCACTCCGGGCACATTGGCCTGACCACCCAGCCGGCCTTCGCTGCCCACCTCGCGCGCTACGCGGGTTACCTCGCTGGCGAAGGCGTTCAGCTGATCCACCATGGTGTTAATCGTCTCTTTGAGCAGCAGAATCTCGCCGCTGACATTGACGGTAATCTTCTTGGACAAATCGCCTCTGGCAATGGCAGTCGAGACTTCGGCGATGTTACGCACCTGAGCCGTCAGGTTGCTGGCCATCGAGTTCACGGAATCGGTAAGGTCCTTCCAGGTGCCGCCTACGCCGGGCACTTGTGCCTGGCCGCCCAGCTTGCCATCGGTACCGACTTCACGGGCAACGCGGGTCACCTCGGACGCAAACGAGCGGAGCTGATCCACCATCGTGTTAATGGTGTCTTTCAATTCCAGAATTTCGCCCCTGACATCGACCGTGATCTTGCGTGACAAGTCGCCGCGAGCCACGGCCGTTGCCACCTCGGCGATATTGCGCACCTGCGAGGTCAAGTTGCCGGCCATGAAGTTGACGTTGTCGGTGAGATCCTTCCAGGTACCGGCCACGCCGGTTACCTGCGCCTGACCACCCAGCTTGCCTTCGGTTCCGACCTCGCGGGCCACACGCGTCACTTCGCCGGCGAAGGCGTTCAGCTGGTCCACCATGGTGTTGATGGTGTTCTTGAGTTCGAGAATTTCGCCCTTAACGTCGACCGTAATCTTGCGGGAGAGGTCGCCGCGAGCGACGGCGGTCGTAACCTCGGCGATATTCCGCACCTGGGCCGTGAGATTGCCGGCCATAGAGTTCACCGAGTCGGTTAGATCTTTCCAGGTTCCCGCCACGCCGGGCACGTTAGCCTGGCCACCCAAGCGGCCTTCGCTACCAACTTCGCGGGCAACACGGGTGACTTCGCCAGCGAACCGGTTCAACTGGTCCACCATCGTGTTCAGGGTTTCCTTGAGCTGGAGGATTTCGCCGCGAACGTCAACCGTGATCTTGCGGGACAGATCGCCGCCCGCGATGGCGGTCGCTACTTCCGCGATGTTTCGAACCTGGGCGGTGAGGTTGCCGGCCATGAAATTGACGTTGTCGGTAAGGTCTTTCCAGGTACCGGCGACTCCGGTTACCTGTGCCTGTCCACCGAGCTTGCCTTCGGTTCCGACCTCACGGGCCACGCGGGTAACTTCGCCGGCGAACGCATTCAACTGGTCCACCATGGTGTTGATGGTTTCTTTGAGTTCGAGAATCTCGCCCTTGACGTCGACCGTGATCTTGCGGGAGAGGTCGCCGCGAGCCACGGCGGTCGTGACCTCGGCAATGTTTCGCACTTGAGCTGTGAGGTTGCCGGCCATGGCGTTAACCGAGTCGGTAAGGTCCTTCCACGTGCCCGCCACCCCGGGCACGACGGCCTGACCGCCGAGCTTTCCGTCCGTGCCGACCTCGCGGGCCACGCGCGTAACTTCCGACGCGAACGAACGAAGCTGGTCGACCATGGTGTTGATGGCCTCTTTCAGCTGCAAAATTTCGCCGCGGACGTCCACCGTGATTTTTCGTGACAGATCGCCGCTGGCCACGGCGGTCGCCACCTCCGCGATGTTTCGCACTTGGCCAGTCAGGTTGCTCGCCATGGAGTTCACCGAATCGGTCAAGTCTTTCCAGGTGCCGGCTACTCCGGGTACGACGGCCTGACCACCCAGCTTTCCATCGGTGCCGACCTCGCGGGCCACGCGGGTTACCTCGGAGGTGAAAACGCCGAGCTGCTGAATCATGGTGTTGACGATGTTCGCGGAGCGTAGAAACTCGCCTTCCAGTGGGCGACCGTCAACATCCAGTCGTACAGTTTCGGTAAGGTTCCCTTGTGCAACCCCGGCGATTGCTCGCGTCACTTCGGTAGTTGGCCGTAGGAGGTCCTCAACGAGGGTATTGACCGAAACCTCCATCTCGCCCCATGCACCGCGAGATTCGTGGAATTTGGTTCGTTCTCTGGTCCGTCCTTCTTTGCCGACCACCTGACCGACGCGCTTCAGTTCCTGAGCCATCTGCTGATTGGCGGCCACGATCTCATTAAAGGTGTCCGCAATTTTTCCCGCCAGTCCTGTCCAGGCGCCCGGCAGACGCACGGAGAAATCACCATCCCGCATGGTCTGGAGGCCGGCCAGAATGACACTGAGGTCCGCAATCATTGCCTCCGCAGATTGCAGAGTCTTGCCATTGCTTCCGGCACTACGGATCGCGTCCGCATTGGCGGTGGTCGTTGCCGTTCGTTGGGCATTTCTCTTCATGAAAATGTTCTCCTGCTGAAATGAGCAAACGAGCATCTGCGGAGTGGCAGACCGGTTCTCTTCATGTGACCATCAGTCGGCGCGGCACATAGTGGCATGCGGCTTCGCCGGCGCGGGCTCCTAAGATCAATTAAGCGTTAGGCCTCAGAAATCCGCCCGCGTTAGGGTCACTCGTGGCTGCGTATCGAAGGGCAAAACTAAGGCTCGTCCTTAATTTCTACCATGAAGACTGTACTCAGGCTCTACAGTCTTTACTGTATATATCCCGCTCTAGCCGTCGCGCCCCCAGCTGTGCTTGCAGCTCGACTCGACTAATAAAGAAGGGACTTAGCTGGACATCTTGGAGACCGAAATCGGGTAGAGGTTCCGCTCTTGGAAAGCCTACCGTAAATTCCCTAGCCCGACGGTGCAGGGGGAGGATCACCTTTGTGCCATTTACGAGCGTTTGTCGTAGCTTCTACTCTGGCTGCGAGCAGTTCTGGGGGAGGGCTGTTCGACGGGCGCCTCAAGACTCAATGAGTCTGAGGCGCTCTCGTTTTTTGGTAAGCGGGGAATTTCACGAACCGTGCTGAGCTATCTGGGGATTCACGCGCCGGCTTTCGACGCGAATGCCTCGATGGATTCTTTCAACTGAAGACCCAGGGCTTTATTCACAACCCGCAGATCGGGGATGAGGTGGCTGACATCCACGCATAGCAGGTTCTCCTGGATCACTTCATAGATTGCCTCGTCGATTAATCGAGCATCCTCGACGATCAGCGGCAGGCGATAACCCTGCTTCAAGCGCGCTCCACCATGTTCGGCAGCATCTCGTAGCAGGTCGTCGTTGAGCTGGCTGCCCTTGGATTCAAGCGCGCTTACGACTGCCCGCAAGATGCTCGCGACGTGATCTGTTCGCTCGCCGTCTGAAATCTGAATTCCCTGAATTTCAGGATGGTCTTTCATCTTCGCCAAAGCTCGGTCCGTTATCTTGTCGACGTTCTCGCGCAAGATCGTGGCGACACGCTTCGGAGCCAGAGGCTTACAAGGCTCGCGCGCCTTGGTTCTGTTCGTAATGGATTCAACTAGGGTCTCGATCGCTAGAGGCTTCAGCAGGTAGTCATCTACCTGTCTGCGAATCGCCTCCAGAGCGGTTTCGAAAGCAGGGAAGCCGGTTAGGATGAAATTGACGCAGTTGGGCTGGGTGCACCGCATCGCGCTTACCACCGTAAAGCCGTCCCCAGGGCGACCAACATTGAGGTCGGCAATCAGCACGTCGAATTGTTCATGAGTGATCTTGGCGAGGGCTTGAGGCACAGTCGCCGCCACCTCAACCGCGAAACCCCGTTTCTGGAGAATAGGCGGGAGGGTGAGGCGAATCGTTTCCTCATCATCAACGAACAGGATGCGAACCGTAGGCATACATGCTCCCCGATGACCGGAACTTGTCAGTAGGTTGAACAGCGTGGGGCCGTCAATAGATGCGGAGAAACGATATCACGTTGCCCCAAGAGATATCACTGAATTGGGGGGCATTTTTCAATCAGGGGTCGGCGCGGAGCAGGGCGCTTGCTTTTGCAGCCCGGCGCAAAGCGGCGGCAGGACTCGCGGCTGGATATCTCTCAAGACGGCAAAATGCCGGCGAGCCGGCCGTGTTCCGCCTGGATCACGTTCTGCAGATGCTGCTGGAAACTGAGGCCCGGCTTCTCGGCGAACTGGTCAGGGTAGGAGCAAAGAGCCAACATGTACACGTTGACTTCTTGGAGGGTTTCCAAGCCCCCGGAAGAATCGAAGAGCTGGATAAGGTCGATACCTCTCGTCAGTTTGGCCATAGTGCCCTCGAATGTTCGGCAGATGGACCACGATTCAGGCTTGGGGAGGAAAGCGGAAATCGCTGCTGCTTGAATTTACCTCGGGGGTTAGGTTGCCCCCTACGCTAATCACTCGCTCACGCTCCGTAAATGGCACTTATGAGCTATTTTCCAGAAGCAAGTCGTGAACGTCCCCGATCCCAGCTAGATGCCGTGAATTCCAAGGGACGTTTCGCTTCTAATTTGCGGTAATGTCAGGCTCCGGAAAGATCGAGTCAGGCTCGAAGGCCGCAATGACGCAAGTAATCGGAAAACACACTAATTTCCACAGTAGCCCGTCCGGGCCATTCCCACGCCCCAGGTCAGAACGTAGAGTGGTCGTGAGCAGTTTTCGGGGGAGGGCTGTTCGACGGGCGCCTCAAGACTCAATGAGTCTGAGGCGCTTTCGTTTTTTACGACAGCGATCCGCAGGCTTGTTGTCCATGCCTGTCGATCCCGCCGATAGCAGAGGAGCTAGCCTAGGACCTGAATAAGGACCTACAAGCGACGGAAGACTCTGCTAGCCTGTCCTCATGAAGACACCCGTCAAAGAGCGCATCGCCAAGCTGCGCGAAGAAATAGCGGAAATTAGTGAAGCCAACCGCCTGTACTTGCAACGCGGCAAAAGGGTACCCGAAGCGGCGGATCAAGAACGGCGACTTCAAAGACTGCAAGAAATTCTCGACGAATTAATGTCCCTCACCGATTGGAAAAAGACATAAACTTCGTCGTCCTCGCCGAATTGTGCGTCCATGGTGTAACGCAAACGGTCATGCCGGTCGGCCAGGTCTGCGGCAAGTTCCTGCCATACTTTCCTGAAGCTTTGAATCGAACCTCCAAACTTGCAGCCAGGGCGAAGGTGCCTTTCTCCCTTTGCCACGTGTTCACCCAACATGGGTTTATTACATGGTAACTACATGGAAAGCCGTATTGTTCTGGTCATAGATCGTGACACCATTGGTTTGCGCAACACTTCGCGATCAGCTGTTCCCGAGTACCCGCATTCCTCTCGCCAACAACTGATGGTCGGGCAGAAGGCCCCATGCAGAAAGGGGACTGTAATGACCCGTATTCTAATAGCCGACGACAGTCAGACCGTGCGCGCGGGAATTCGTAATTTGCTCAACCAGCACAGAGATTGGGAAGTTTGTGGCGAAGCAATAGACGGACAGGATGCAATTCAGAAAAGCCGGCAGTTAGTTCCCGATGTGATCGTCCTTGATTTTTGTATGCCCGGCGTGAATGGCATCGAAGCAGCGCGCCGAATCTCCGAGATATGCCCGAGTGCTTCGATGCTTCTCTGCTCGATGTTTCTGGATTCTCAGCTTGTCAGATTAGCGCGGAAAGCTGGTATGGCGGGTGCGATCTCCAAGAGTAATGTGGGCAAAATTGTGAGCGGCATTGAAGCCCTTCTTCATGGGGAGGAGTTCTTTACGAATCAAATATGATCAAAGTAATCGCGGTCAAATCCCAGCCCAACGGCCAGGGACGCTGAACCATCAGGGGCCACGTCCCACGATACCGGGCATGTTCGCGGTAGCTCCCCTTCAAATTCCTCGATCGAGACAGGTCAACCAGAATGGCACCTTGGGGCCATTCCCTCCGGACTTCAAAACTGGATAGAGTAGAGCCGGTTACATTAACGCGTCGCTACTGTTCTTTCCTCGACAAAAACCACCAAAAGTGAGTTCGGCGGGACGCGTCCAAGCCTATGACAACTAAGACACCCGAAAATCCAGAACCGGATGCGCCAAACAACCTAAAGCGAACTTACGAGGCTGCACTTGGCGAACTTCGCGGAGAAGAATTTCCAGACCGCAAGGCCAAGACTCCGATCTATCGACGCAACCGGGAAGTCGCCTCCGCAGATGCCTCTCCGGCGCAGCCCGACAGGGCCGTAGCCGACGCCGCTGACGCTTTGGCAGCTCTTTGGAAAACCTCTTCATCCAATGGGCACATGCGACCCAAGGATCCGCGCCGGCAGAAATAGGAAAATTGATGAGAAGAAATACGGAGTCGCCTCGCTTCCGGCGGAATCCGGCCCTCTAGCAAGGGTTCTCTGTACTGGCCGAAGTCTTCCTCAGTAGATCAGTTTCACTGAGAACTGGATCTGCCGTGATGGCCCTGCGGTCCTGCTGATGAGACCGAACCCACTCCCGCGGACGATATTCGACGGCAATCCCAAGTTCACCGTATTGAATATATTGAACAACTCCGCCCGAAACTGAATGGTTCCTAATTCGCCGCCTGCTCGTTGGCCAAATGACGTGTCTTTGATCAAAGCAACATCAAAGTTGCGGAATCCAGGCCCGCGAAAAGTATCCCGACCGAGGGTTCCGAAGCGTCCGTGATTCGGACCGGTGCCTCCCGGAACATTGATAGGAATGCTGAAGAAAGATGCATTGCTCATGCCCCTTCCGAAGTAGTCAGCGCGCGTGCTGTGACTCGTCGAGAAGTGCGGGGTTTCTACCAGGTCGGGACGGTCCGTCCCGCCGGCCCCCACACCGGTCTGCTGAATTCCGGAGAACACGGTGAAGGGAGTCCCACTCGTCACGGTCGTGATGTCGAGGAACTGCCAGCCGGTGGTCACAGATTTACCCAGAGGGCGCAGGAATCCTATTCGTTCCAAGGGCAGAAATTCGATCAGGCTCAGCGTAAACGAATGCGTGACATCGAATGTGGATGGACCTTTCTCCGCACTCGGGTTCCAGGGGTCCTGCGGCAGCGTCTGCAGGATGACCCCCGCCGTTCCAAAAAGACCGCCTAGCACCGAACTGGTATCGTCCAGCGCCTTCGAATAGGTGTAGCTCGCCTGCATCTGGAACCCTGCCCACGCGGACTTGCTGGCGACGCTGGTCTGCAGGGAGTGATAACTGGAATGGGACTCGCTGGCGATCAAGCTTTCGTTGCCGTATCCCCCGATGGGATGTCCGGCGGAATCGAATCTCGTGAAGGGTGCAAACTCTGGCTCTGCCCCGCTGTAGCTGTTTGGAGAAAATACGCTGGGCAGATGAACGCCGTTGGTCGCCATATAATTTGCACTGGCCACAAAGTGTCTGAAGGATTGATCGAGGCCCAAGCGATAACTCGCGATGTACCCATTTCTGAAGTCTGCGGCAATTCCGGCGGCGGTCGGGAGTTGCACCTGGTGGCCGGGGGTGAGCGCCGCCAAGTCCGTCTGTAATCGCTGCAAGTCGAGCTGAGTGTTGGGCGCGACTTCATCGCTTCTCCCGTTCGGGAAGATGAGCTGCCCGTGGATGTCGTAAGCGGGAGGCAATATCTGCGGCACAAACGTGTTTTGAAAGGGAATAGAAACGCCGGGTAGCGCTGTCGCATAGGGATTGAAAACGTATGGCAGTCCGGCCGTCAGGAAATTCTCCTGCCACAAATTCGGTAGACGCGTAGCAATGGAGCCTCCCGCGTGTAAGACAGTGTTGTTAGAAAACTCGTAGTCGACGGCGACCCGCGGTCCCCAACCCCGCCGGTCCATTGCGTATGGAGGCTGCGGGTTGATTACAAAAATCTGGTTCGCGTTGCGATCGCGGTAGGAAGTGGGCCGTCCGTCACTGTCCAGGAATACCGGCAGGGATGTTCGTTTTGTGGCCTCATGAATGCGGCCGTTCACTTCGTACCGAAGTCCGTAGGACAACGTCAGGTGAGGTGCAGCTTTCCACGTGTCCTGAAAATAGAAGTTATAAGCCTCGCGGCGCACGCCCGCCTCGTCGAACTTTCCCCCGATTGGCGTAAAGGCAGCCGGCGCACTGATGTTGTAAGAATAAGGTGTCGCGGTCAGCAATCCCGTCAGCGAATCGGGAAGGGGATCTCCCACCGCAATGTCATGCGCGCCACTCACAGAAGGGATCGCGACCGGAGAGTAAGCTGTGCCCCCGCCGAAAGAATAGGCTCCGTTCGGCGCCGTGCCAAAAATGGTGGAGTCACGGTTAACTCGAATCTCCAGTCCCCAATTGAAAGTGTGATGGCCACGGATGCCATTCATATCCTGCTTGAACTGATAAAGATTTGAGTACGAGCCAAAAATAGAGCCGGCTGGTGCCCCGAATGCCTCATAGAGCCCATCGCCGAAGCCGATGCCCGGCTGTGTATGGTTGCCGGCAGGGAAGAATGGCGTGCTTCGGATATATCCCAGGGACGTCGCCGAAACAAAATGTGGACTGAACCTGCGCACATACTTCACTGCCGCATTGCGCTGATGATCGAAGAATTGCACTCCAAAACCGCGATCGATCGCAGTCTGATCGGGGTTGGTCACCGGCCCAGTCACCTGGTTCAAGCTGAATCGGGTAAACAACTGCGCCTTCTCAGAAAGGCGATGGTCCCCCCGGATTGAAAACTGATCGGTGCGCGTTGACACCTTCGACGATGTCGCATAAGTTCGCTCCCCATAAGGACCGTTCGGATCATTAGGCAGCGGATAGGCGTCGAGCACCGGCTGAATCGCCGGATTCACCGGCACAATCAGCGTGTCTCCGGGAAAGGTGGCAGTGTCGACTCCGCGTCTTTCCAACGCGGTCGGGACGGGAAAAACCTGCGTGGTGCCCAAGACCTGGCGGAATCCCTGGTATTCCCCGAAATAAAAAGTGCGCGCGCGTCCGTCATAGAGATGCGGAATCACGACAGGTCCACCATTGGTGAAGCCAAACTCATTGCGCACAAATGGTGGAATCCGCCGGCCATCGAGGCCGACATGATCGAAGTAGTTGCGGGCATCGAAAGCCGCGTTTCGGACGAACTCAAAAACGCTGCCGTGGATGTCTTTGGTTCCGGACCGGGTCACAACATTGGTATAGCCGGCTGCGCCATGGCCAATCTCGGCGGACATTACTCCCGATTGGGCCTGCACTTCCTCAATGCCATCCACGTTGAAATTAGAAAACGTAGCGCCACCCATTTCCGGATCGGTCGTGTCGGCGCCGTCGAGGGCAAACACGGTCGCCGATCCCCGCTGACCATTGACCGCGAACTGCTGGGTAAAATTGGCAGCCCCGTTGGTATCCGTCATGGTGCCGGCGGAGAGCAACAGCAACTTGCTGAAGTCCCGAGTGTTCAGAGGCAGGCTCGAAACCTCTCCGCGGGAAAGACGTTCCCCGCCGCTCACCTGCCGAACGCTGGCACCGTCCCCAGCGACAATAGTCAACTCTCCTCGCCTCGCCAGGACTATCCTGTCAGTCAGCCTGCCCCCTTCTTGAATCTGGAGGGGAGCTCGAGCCTTCGAAGTTTCGTCACTCGTTGTGACAGACAAGTCATACTCTCCCGCAGCAATGCCGGTAAAAGCAAAGGTTCCTGCGGCTGAGGTTGTGGCCGTATACACCTGTCCCCCGGCAACTGAACTTAGCTTGACTGTAGCGTCAGGCACTGGCTTTCCCGCCGCGTCGCGCAACAGGCCAGTCCACGCAGCAGGAGCAGTGGAAAATGCCTCGGGAAGTAGAGCAGCAAGAAGAGATAAGACGAAACCAGCCTTCAAGCACCCGCGAAGCCATAACGGCATTACCGGATTATATCGATGCGGACAATCGACGGGCAAAAAAGAGATCGGTTAGCAGGCACCGGCAGGTGACTTCAAGGCTGGAGAAAATCACACCAAGCCAAAGGGCCTAAGCGGCTTCGAGACCCGCATCGTGAAAAACAGGGATTGACGCTTCCAAGAATGCGTTTAAGATCTCTCCAATTTTCATGGCATCGCTGATTAGCGTACTCAAGTCGATTTCCAGCAACGATCCTTGCAGGGTATTTGAGATCACGTGGTGAAAGATCCTGGTCTCACGCACCAGCATGCGAATGTTATAGCCCTGTTCCTTTCGAGTTGCCCCGTGCTTAATCGTCGCCGTCAACTGGCCCGCAGTGAGTACCTCCAGTTTGCCTTCCAACATTTGAATGAGCGTCTCAAGGACCAGAGGCAGATGGTCAGTTCGCTGGGTATCGGACAGCCGTACGGATGTGAGTTCCTCGTCCTTCTTCACTTCCGTCAACCAGTCATCAATGATCCGTGCTGAATTTTCTCTCAATATGGCTCCCACGCGCTTATGCGTATAAGGTGGAGAGCCGATGGGCTTTGCTACCTTACGGGCACCTTTAAGGGCGGCAACTAGTTTCTCAACGTCGACGGGCTTGGTTAGATAGTCGTCCACTTGCTGCCGAATAGCTTCCAGCGCGGTCTGAAAATCCGGGTAGCCGGTCAGGATGTAGGTCATCGTGGAAGGCTGCATCCGTCGCATGGCGCTTACCACGATGAATCCGTCCGCCGGCTGGCCAATGTTGAGATCTGAGATCAGAATGTCGAACTCTCGTTCTGTAATTAAGCTCAAAGCTTCCGCCACCGACGCCGCAGTGGTTACGACGAAGCCTTGCTCCTCCAGAATCGCCGGGAGCATCAGCCGAATACTCTCCTCATCATCAACAAAGAGAACCCGGTTCTTCGCTTCGGATTCACCCTTCGGCATCGGCATCTTTGACCTATTTGGCATTGATCCATCTACTCCGGCAGGGAAAGTTACGGTGCAGCAGCAGACTCGTTCAGATGACAATAGTGCTTCTTCAGAAATCTTCCATCACTGCCTCGACCGGAATCTGCCCGAAATGTGTCTCCGACATCCGCAACATCCGCATTGCGCTTCGCTCCATCAAGTCAGCGAAGAATTCTAGGATGCAAGTGATACGGGGTCCGGTCTTAGGGAACCGGACTTTTCTTTTAGTGGGATTAAGCGCGCAATCAGCGGCACTTGCATGCCAAGCCGCCGGACTACCTCCAGATAGAGGTGAACACACGGCGAAAGTGGCGCCCTTCAATCTGACGTGACCGGCCTTTTTCCTCTGCCTTTGTTGACCAAGGCCCAGGTGCGCTGAATCTCAGCAAGGAGCGTATCCGAGACGATCCTGGATTCGCGTTCCCCACGGGCCACACGGCTTACGTAAGAGGGATCGCAACCCAGTCTCTCCGCTACACGCTTATAGATACCACGAGAAAGCGAGGGCAGCGAGGACAGGCTCTGCAAATTGCCATTACCATTTCTGTTGCGGACGCCAGGCATAGAGTTCACCTCGATTAGGAACAATCTGAGTCTGTCGTAAAGGGGGGAAGCGTATCCTACAACGCAAAGGTCCGGGATTTCAACCGTCAGAATCCAAGAGGTCAGAATGCAAGAAGCAAACCGCCTAGATTTGGCTTTACTGCCGCAAATGCCGTGATACCATATCGTGCATCTTGGGTTGAAGCTGCGCACTTCCCAGCACTTCGTAGCGGTTCATTATCAAAAGCGAAAGAGTTCCGATGTCCCGCACGGAGGCAATCTATAAGATTCCGCAGTGGGGTGAGGGAGGCAGCTGACAATGTGGTGGAAGCGCAAGAAACTGGAGCTCCTGTTCGACGAACTTAGGGCCATTGCCCTCTTGAACAGGCTCGATGATCTCCAAACCGACCTGATGCAAAAGGACCCTCATGTGTGCGCCCAGCGGGAGACAAGGCAACTGGAACTCTTGGCTGAAATAGCAAACTTGCAAGCTTCGCATTCGACGCAACGAGACAGCACAGCACGTTCGACCCTGTCCCGCCGCCGCCGTGCTGCCTGAAAAAGCCGCGTGAGTTCAGGCCGAACCCGCCGAAACGTTGAAAGCAGGGGCAGGCCGCTTGACCCGGAGGGTGCCAGACCGGCTATTTACGTCTGGTTTCGGCGGCTGGAACGTATGCGAGTCGAACCCGTTGCGGTGTTGAAAGCAAAGGTAAATCCTTTATAATCAATCGCGAATTCCGCTCAAAACCTTTCGAAGTGAAGCTGCCAGACGGGTTTCAGGTAACAGGCGTTGTTCTTGCCGACGCGATTAAGAACCTCGACTGGCGTGCTCGACGCGCGGTGTTGGTTGAGATTGCCCCGCCAGCAGTTCTGGCTGCCGTAAAAGCCCGAATCATGGCCCTCATTGGACTCGGCAGACCGTAAGAAGAGGCCGCTAGATCCGGGCGTCTTCCATTTCTCTGCGATCGGGGTGACCACCTTCGCCAAGTATGAGAAGAGTTACCGGCTGGCGCCGCCCTCGGCGATCTGCAAATCCAGGCTGACGCGTTCCCCGTTAATGAGCACCGTGCCCGCATCAATCAATTGCTGACCGGTGCAGTCGTAGCGTTCATAGCAGCGCAGAGCCGAAAACGGGAAGAAGAACTCCACCGCTTCCTGGCTTGCGCTCGAGCCAGCTTTACCGGCCAGGTGGAGGTTGGTACTGAAGCCGATACCGTCAAACTGCGAGTCATCTTTGAAGTGGCCGAGCACGGGACGAATCAGGTGGGCAATGTGGTCGTCGAAGGCAAGAGCTGCCAGTTTGTAGCGGGATCCCACGGAAGGATCCGGGAGAGTCGTGTTGATTGAGAGTTCCAGATAAACTCCTTTGCGAAACGCTATGAAGCTGGGTGGGGCATAGGACACGAAGTGCGCTTGCGGATCGAGTTCCTTGACCAAGCCCGAAAGGTCCTGTTTTCTGGAATCCTGAAGGGATGCGAGGGCCTGAGGGGACGTGTCGCGCTCGGGAACAGGCCGGTCCGCCGATTTGGCAGGCGTTAGACTGGGCGCGGGAATTGCGCCAGGCATCTTTTCGTCGGTCCCCCGAGCGATTTCCACCGAAACGGAGTTGGGTGCTCCAGGGGTCTCCGCAGCCCCGGGATCTGCGGGAGCAGGCTGCGCGGCTAGTTGCGGACCTTCGCCATTGATCCAGATTGTTACAGGTTGCGCATTCAGATAAGCTTCGCCTTGCAACAGCGCAGACTGCTGAACATTTTCATCCTTGCCTGCCACCAGCCGAATTGCGGCCTGCCGCGGCAGAACCACCACCAGGTTTTCCGGGCGCTCCATGGAAACACCCATCACTTTGCCAAGAACGTGATGCGAGATTTCAAAAGCATATCCCTGAACGCTGGTGTTGCTTTGGAAGCGTGTGGCAGCAACCTTCAGGATGGGAAGCACCACGTTGCGAAAAGTCTCGCGAGCGCGTTGATCGGGATTCAGTCTCTCGGTGGAATAGGCGGCGTAATAGTTGCCGGTAATCTCAAGAACCGTGCGCCCCTTATAGCGATCGAAGCGGATAGAGCGCTGGTCCCCGGCCTTCTGTTGTTGCTCGTCGAGATCCAATCGGCGGCTCAGGTAAAACGAATACTGAGTTGGAACCGACAGGACGTCGGCGCCAAGCTGCTTGAGATCGTCCATGTAGCGCTCCTGCAGAGCGCGCAGTTCCGGGTCCTTGATCTCGACCGGGGTGACAACCTGAGCAAAAACAGTGGACAAAACGGCAAAGCACAACAGGAAAAGGAAGCTAATTCTTCGCATACACCAATCCGGGAGTTTTATAGGGCGGATCGGAGACGGCGCGGATGTACGCAATGAGTGCCTGGATCTCCGTCTTGCTGAGAGTATACCCGTAGGGAGGCATCAGGGGTGACTTATTCAAGGCGGGACCGCCATGATTGATGATCGCGGCCACGTCGGCGTCGCTCATTTTATTCAGCGTCTCACCTTCTGTGAATGGGTGCGGCTTGACCTCGAGATTGTCGTAATTGGAGACACGTTCGGGTGTTGATTCCGGGTTGTGGCAACGATCGCAGTATTGGTCGTTCAATTGACGGCCCAGCACCTGCTGATAACCGAGCGCGATCTCCTCCAGCTTGAGTTCCACCCTTTTCCCTGCCTGGTTGATGGTCGCTGCAGTGATCTGATAACGCCCCGCCATTCCGCCCAGAGACACATTGCTGGCGAATTGCCCGCTGGAATCGCTGATCCCGCTTGCAGGATCGAAAGTCACACCAGGCGGCCCGCTGAATTGAACGGAAGCTCCGGTCACCGCGTTGCCTTGCTCATCATTCACCTGCACAACCACTGGTTGTGGCAGAATCGAGCCGATCGCCGCGATCTGTTTTCCGCCACTCGATTCCACCAGCGCCGACCCGAATGCTGTGGCCTTGGGGGACAGGGAGAGCGCCTTGCGAGCGCATCCCGTGCTCAGCATTGCAATCGAAATCATGCCAATTGCTAGTAACCGTCGCGTCATCTCTTCTTGGCCTCCTGTCTGGCGGAGCCTTTTTGAGCCATTAGAAATGCCGTGAGTGCGCGAGCATCTTCATCATTCATGCTGCGATTCGGTTCAATGCTTCCTGGACGAAGCGCCTGTGGGTTTTTCATCCACATATAGATCCAGGCTGCGGTCAGGCGTGAGCCAACTTGCGTCAGAGTGGGAGCGATGTAACCCTTGTCATTCTTCGGATCAACAATATGGCAGGACTGGCAGGCGTACTTGGAATAAAAGAGCTGCTTGCCCTGCTCGACCTGCGCCGGAGAATAGCCGGTGAGCGGCAGGGAATCACGATCCACCGCCGGACTCTGATAGACGGTCATGATGTAGTCGGTCAGTTCGTTGATTTCCGAGTCTGTCAGATTGAACTTTGGCATTCGCCGAATGAGCGCTGGTCGCAGCGTATTCGGGTTCTTGAGGAACTCCACGAGCCACTGGCGCTGAACCGAGCTGCCTTCCCAGCTGAGGTCGGGCGCCATGTCGCCGCCGTGACCGTTGATGCGATGGCAGCTGACGCAGGCCAGGTCGTGCATCAACTTCCCGGCCTCGCCTGCGGGTTCATAGTTCGATTCCGGAGTCGCTGCGACCTCAAGCGATGGCGGCAAGCTATGGGAGCGTTCATTCAGCGAGAGCAGAGCGGTTGTGAGTGAATCCATCTGCGCCGGCGAGAACCTGTACTGCGGCATTTTCAAGCCGGGCGAGAAGGCGCGTGGATCACCGATCTTTCCGGCAATGTAGTCGGGCAGCGTGTGCGACATGCCCGGCAGAAAGATCAACTGGTTAACTGCCTTGCTGCCGATCCGGCTAAGTTCTGGAGCGAAGTTTTCAGGCTTCTTGATCCCGCCGATCTCATGGCAGGAGGCGCAACCGTAGTCCGTTACCAGGCGCTTACCGTGCGCAATCTGTTCTGGGGTTGCCGGGTCCAGATGAACGTTAGCCAGCAAGTCGGAATCCGTCTTGGCTTCAAGGAATCCGGCCAAGGTCACGACCTGCTCATCGTTGAAACGGTAGTGCGGCATACCCGTCGGGGGATCGTAGATGCGGGGATTGCGCAACCAGGCCTGCAGCCACTCCGGTTGTACCTTGCTGCCGACGCGGGTTAACTCGGGGCCTAATTTTCCACCCACCAGATTTCCGGCCGCATTCTGCACAGTGTGGCAGGAGGCGCAGAAAGACTCGCCGTAAAGACTGGCCCCGGCCGACGGATCGGTTGCGGCCTTGGCAGTGAGCGTGACGTTGTCCCCGGGCACTGGCTGGCTGTTTGCGATGAGAAAAGCCGAGATGTCCCGGGCCTCCTCGTCACTCAGTTTGAAGTTCGGCATCGTGGCAGTCGCAGCATAGGCCTTGGGATCCTTCAGCCAGGCGTAAATCCATTTGCGCGTAGTCTTATCTGCAATGTGAGACAGGGAAGGCGGATCGTCGGTCGCCTTCATGGTCGTTCCATCCGGCAGTTTCACTGTGTGGCAATGAACACAGCCATAACTGGAAAGTAAGTGGCGGCCTTCATTCAGCCTCGGCGTGCCGGTGAGCTCCCCTTGATGGCATTGCCCGCAGGAAGATTCGATGTACTTTGCGGGAAGGATTGGCTGCTCCCACGCCAGCGTGCTGCGATGCGCTTCTTCCGCTGTCGTAGCAGGTCCCTGGCCACGGTGACACATCGCACATCCGAACTGGTCAATCGAGTGCGGAATGACTGGGTGTTTCCGGAATGGTTGCCTACTGACGTCGACCAGGCTCGCCTCTTTCAATCCCACGTGGCAGGTGGTGCAGCGGTCAACGACGCCAAGTTCCGGCAACCAGATCTGCTGGATGTCGCCTTGGAAGTGGCGCTGTAGCGTGACCGCCTCGCCTCGGCTTCGGATCATTTTCAGGTACTGCTTCTGATAATGGCGCCACTCGCTGAAATAATTTTTGGCTGGGGCAATCGCGAGAGAGAACAGGAACACCAGGCTCACGGTTCCAAACGCGCGAATGCTGTCGCCGAACAATTGTTGCCAGAGGGAGATCAGTTTGTTTTTGAGGCCCACGTGTTCCTCTTAATAACCTTGCCACGGCCAGACCCAGGACCAGCCCGGTCCGCGGAAGAAGGTCCCGACCACAGTCAACACTACGAGCTCGAATAAAAACCAGGTCATGATCCAGAAGGAAAGCGGCTTGGAAGCCAAGTAGCGGCGGAAGGCCGCTCCCGAATCAGGCGAGCTCTGCGCCGCCAAGGTCATGAAACCTGCCACAACTAGGGTTGGTACTAAAGCTACATAGACATGAAATAGGAATAAGAAGATTGAAAGTACGGCAGCGGCTGCGTAGAAGATTTTCAGCCGCCGGGCACGATCCTTAAGGAACACGCCCTCGGCTTCGATGTTGATGTTGAAATAAGGAATGATGATGAGCGCTATCACCACCAGCCCGGGTGCCAAGACTCCCGCGACGACAGGTGGAAAATAGTGCAGCATTTCCTGCAATCCAAGAAAGTACCAGGGCGCCTTGGCAGGGTTTGGCGTGTGCGAGGGATCGGCAACACCTTCCAGCGGGGCATTGAACGCCAAGGCCATCCAAACCAAAGCCACAGCCAGAACTTCTATGGCGACGACCGCGCGAAACAATGCTTCTGGAAAAGTCTGGAGGGTTTCCTCTTCCGCGGCTTTGACCTGGGCTGAGGTTCGACGCGTTACGAAAACAACACGTCGAGGCGCCTTCTTGGCGTTGGAGTCGACACCGGTGACGAAGTCTTTTGAGTCGCTCATTGTGCCACCTGTCCAGCGGCGGCCTTGGCACGCAACGTCGCCGGCTCGCTCGGATGTGCGTACAGGCCACCATCTTTGCGGATGCGCCAGAAGTGAATCGCAATAAGGAAGATGGCCATCAGAGGCAGAATCATGCAGTGCAGCACGTAAAAGCGCAGCAGCGCGTTGGCATTGACCGAATTGCCCCCGAGCAGGAGGAAATGAATCTTATTGCCCAACAGCGGTACAGCCGAAGCAATGTTCGAGCCTACGGTAATTGCCCAAAAGGCCAGCTGATCCCACGGCAGCAGATAGCCGGTGTAGCTCAACAACAGCGTGATGAGCAGAAGGATGACGCCGATTACCCAGTTGAACTCGCGTGGCGGGCGGTAGGCGCCGCGATAAAACACCTTGAACATGTGCGCGAATACCAGGAACACCATCGCGTGTGCCGACCAACGGTGCAGGTTACGGAGAAATAATCCTGAAGAGACCACGAACTGTAAGTCTTTGGTGTCGGCATACGCCTGAGGCACGGACGGATGGTAGTAAAGCATCAGAAGAATCCCGGTGATCACGAGGATCAGAAACGTTCCCAAAGTCAACGTTCCTAAATACCAAGTCGCGCTGAAGCTCAGCATCCGGCGCCGTACCTTCGTGGAGAACAGATGCAGAAAAACATTCTGCTGAATGGCCAGAGCGCGATGCAGGGTACTGGAGCCTGTGCCGCTGCGGAAGATCGAGCGCCATAAGCGCGTATCGCGCAGGTCGTCGAAATATTGGATAACCCTCTTGGCCATCCTCAAACCCTCACGAACTGCATGGGACCAATGTCGGTGGAACGGTCCACCATGAGATCGCCGTCATCGTTGACCCACATACGCTTCCAGGGAAGAGGCTTGGGCGCAGGGCCTTCGATCTTCTGCCCGTTCTGCTGGAACTTGCTGCCGTGACACGGACAGGCAATGATTCCCAAGTCCGGCTTCCACGCTGTGAGGCAACCCAGATGCGTGCAGACCGCGCTTAATGAAAAGAAGCCTTCCTTGGAATGAACGATATAGATACCCGAATTCACGTCCAGCGTCACTGAATCCAGCGGATAACTTCCCGGTTTTCCTGCGTTGATGGTCGGTGAGGGTTCATACAGCACATTCGGCGAGAGGAACTGGTACGCGAACACTGCCGTGCCTGCCGCAGCGATACTTAACGAACCAAGCCCGAGTTTCACGAAGAAGACCCGCCGGTTCAGGCCGCCGGCTGAATCAGGGGGATGTTTTTCCTCTGCCATACCTACCTCGAGGGACCTCCTGTCGTCACTGGCACCGCAACCGTTGGTTTGGGTCGCAAGGCTGCATCAATAGCTTGAATGGAAATCAGGCCCGTGGGTTCAGCCGCAACCAGGTTGTAAGACTCCATGGTGATGGTGCCGACGGGACACCGCATCGCGCACAGGCCACAGCGAATACAGCGTGTCTCGTCCTTGAGCATGGCCGAGCCGGTCACAATGCCGAGTTCGTCGGCTGCAACCTCGTCCAACTCGACCCCGAAGCACTCCTGATTGTCGCGGATGTGCTGCACGGTTTCCTGCGTGAACTCGATGCGGTCGAGCGAGACCAGTTCGAGGCAATTCTCCGGACAAACATCCACACATCCACCGCAAAGGATGCACATGCTGCCATCCTCTGGCGTGCCCTCGAATACTGTATTGACCCAGCAGTGCAGACAGCGCTGGGCTTCTTCGATGGCAGACTGCGCGTCGTAACCGATCTCGACTTCGGTCACGCCAGTGCGGCGCTCCAGCGGCAACACGGGAACGGGTTGGCGGTTGATGTCGAGATAGTCCAGCGGCATGCCGTGGCGTTTGAGAACTTCGACCTCGATAATCGGTTCGGGATGCTTTTGGCCACGCAGATACTCGTCAATGCCAATGGCAGCACGCTTCCCGTCGGCAACGCTGTCGATGATGAGGCGTGGTCCGAAGACGCAATCCCCGCCAGCGAAGATGCCGCTCGCGGAGGTCATTAAGGTCTGAGGATTGACGGTAATCAGACCGCGCGGCGAAATTTCGACTCCGTCTTCAGGCTTCAGGAAGTCCAGCTTGGGCGCCTGCCCGATCGCCATGATGACGGTATCGCATTCGATCTGGCTCTCGGTGCCCTCGTAGAACGCGGGATTAAAGCGCTTGTTCTGGTCGAAAACCCACTTGGTTTGCAGAGTCTCGAGCGCGGTGACCTTGCCAGCTTTTCCCAAGATGCGCTTGGGGCCGAAGCCCGCATGCACGATGATGCCTTCCGCCTCGGCCTCCTCAATTTCTTCGAGGGCGGCCGGCATTTCATAGCGCCTCTCCAGGCAGACTATATTCACTTCTTGCGCACCCATACGTAGAGCGGAAAGCGAGATGTCCACCATTTCGCGGGTAGCAACCGCTGCCACGTTTTCCTGAGAAGGTTCAACGTCCTGAACCCCCGCGGCATGTTGCTTCACGACTTCGCGAGCCGCCGACCGGGCCACGTCCATGGCGACGTTGCCGCCTCCGATGACAATGACCTTCTTGCCGATGGTGAACTTGTAACCGAGGTTTACGTTAAGCAGGAAATCGATGCCTTTGTGCACTCCATCGAGATCAACACCCGGAATGCTGAGATCACGGCTACGATGGGCACCCACCGCGACCAGAACGGCATTGAATCCTTGCTGGCGCAAATCAGAGACCATGAAGTCGCGGCCTGCGGCGTGATTCAGCTTGAGCGTGATGTCGCCCGTCTCGAGAATTTCGCGCACCTGGGCTTCCACTACGTCACGGGGCAGACGGTATTCCGGAATGCCGAGATACAACATGCCGCCGGCAACCGGCGCCGCTTCAAAAATGGTTACGGAATAGCCCATTAAGGCGAGATCATGCGCCGCGGAAAGTCCGACGGGTCCACCGCCAACGACCGCTACCTTGTAGGGGAGCTTCTTTTGGCCGCGTCCTGCGTTGATGTCTACACGATTCTTCGATTCGGGGCCGTAACGCTCGGTCAGAAATCGCTTGAGAGCTCTTATCGAGATGGGTTTGTCAATTTCGCCACGGCGGCAGGCCGTCTCACAGGGATGCGCACAAACGCGACCACAGATGCTGGCCAGAGGATTGGGGTCGCGGGCAAAACGATAGGCCTCTTCAAAACGGCCTTCCGCGATCAGACCAACATAGCGCCCGGCATTGGTATGGGCCGGGCAGGCCATCATGCAGGGAAAGTTGGTATTAAGCCAATCTCCGTCGACCTTCTTATTCTTATAGCGCTTCAGCATGGGGCGATGCCGTTGCTCCAACTGGAAGAATCGTCGGGGAGCGGAGGAGGAGGCCGCTCCCCGTCCCGCCCTACTTGCTCAGGGTGAAATCTGCTTTAGTGTCGCCGGCTACAGTCACCGGCTTGGACTGGTTCTTGGCGCCTTCGTGCACCGCCGTTAGGGTGTAGCTGCCGTCGGGCACGTTCTCGATTTTATAGTTGCCCGACTTGTCTGTCGTCGCGTAATAGGGCGTAGGCGAGACCACGATGTAGCCGGACATCTCGGGGTGTACGTTGCACAGCAGCGGCACGGCTCCGGGGTTATCGAACTTAAACGAACGCTTTTCGCCCTGCGGCCACGTTCCCAGGTTGTGAGTGAGCTTCTTGTTGCCGCCCACGGAAGTCCAGAACACGTTGTGAGCAACTTTATCGCTGTTGAGGAAGTCCACCGTGGTGCCCTGCGGGACCACCATTAAATGCGGCTGAAACATCAGTCCCTTCTGGTCCATGACGGGATGCTGAGCGGGGGGGAAAGTCTTGCCCGGGATGGCATCAACATAAACCGCCGACTCACCCGACACGCCGGATACTTTGCCGCTGATTGTTCCGGCGCTTGCCACCAGGCTCAACGCCGCCACCATTACTACCAGGGCCAGAAGATTGCGATTCATGATCTCTCCTTGTTGTTGAAGTCAAGGGAGGGCTTGCGCCTCCCCAGTTTCAGTAAACGAATTCCAAGCCGGCGACGGCTGAGTTAGTACGAAATGGTTTCGTGATCGGGTTTCCAGCAGGATCGAAAATCGCCTGCTGCGGCCGAATCTGATATTCAAATGCGGCCTTGATGTTAGCGTGAATCAGGAACTGTATGCCGGGCGTGATGCGATTCCGAGTGGCATGCACGGGCGAGAAAAATGGCGCGATAGGCTCGTTGACGTCTCCGCCAAAGCCGTTGATCTTATCGGCGGTGGAGTTCACGAAGTCGTAGCGCATGATGGTCATGATCCAAGGTAGTGCCAGGTAATCGGCCTGGATGAACCCGCCACCGAAGCTCGCCGGATGGTCCCGCACGAATCCGTTTGGTCCTTGGTCTGGAGCCAGAGTTGGGAGGGTAAAGGGCAGCAAATTCATATCGTGGCCATACATGTACATGCCGTAAAGATTGAAGGTGCGATAGTTGAAACTGAAGTCGGCGCCCACGCGATAGAAGGGTTCCCGAGAGGTCAGCACCAATGGGGTTACGCCGTCGGATTGGAACCCGTTGAACCTCTGAACGGAACGTCCATAGAAAAAGAAACCGCCCAGGTTGAGATAGGTATGGTCGTGAGGACCCGTAGCGCCAGCCGCCTGAATTTCATTACGGCTGGCAGGATCATGTTCCAGGTTGAGTCGGTATGAGAAGCGCCCGTAGAGGTCTTTGAAGTTGGAATCGGAGAAGAAGCCCACCGCTGGAGGAACATTGTTCCCGGGTGCTGGGGTGCCGCCCGTGTTCTGGTTGATAACGGCAAAGGAATAGTGGTACCCGCGATAGAGGTGCCCACCACTGAGTTCCACGCCATCGGCGGCGCTGGACATAGCAAAGGCATTGTTCACATTCTGGTTCGGGAAGACAGAGTTTTGTGCTCCGATGTTGGCTTCGTCGAAGATGTCCCAGCCACTGAGGTTGTGGCTTCGCGCCGGGCTGAATGGCAGGTCCAGTTCAAATTGTCCCACGCGCAGGCTCAGTGCGTCTTTGGGCAGTTTGAAGAAGCGGCCGACGTTGACGAACTTCAAGTAACCGTCGCCCAGTCCGCCATCAGCATTAGAACCGCCCACACTGATGTCTTCATCGACCCAGAAGGCAATATCGCTACCGAAATTTCCCGCCATGAAGATGCTCAAAAGGCCGGGCTGGAAGTCGGTTCGTGGAATGAAACTTCCAGGCGTGGCCAGATTGCCCGAATTAAAGTTGTTCCGGTTCTTGCTGACTACCTGGAAAAAAGTATTAAACCGCAGTCCAATCGGCGGCAGCCCCGGGATCGTGCCCGGAAAGATGGTGTGGGGCCATAATTCCTTTTGAGCTGGCGCGCCTAGCATGACCGGGGGAATCTTGATGAAGCTTTCGTCATCTTTCGGGAACTTGAATCCGGCATCCTTGAAGGCTTTGCCGAAATCGTTGAGCTTGGGGAAATCGACGTGGCAAGTGGCACAGGAGGTCCCATACTGACGTGAAAATGCAGGAATTGCATAACTGCTGCTGGACCGAAGGATCAGCACCAGCAAGGACAAAGAAATTACCATCATCTGCAGGCGTGAGCGCATCTCGTCGCCTCCTTGGCTATAATTTGTAGGCTTTCGCCTTGTGCCCCAATCACAGAGTCGTGTGATTTTCATCTTTTGAACCCACCCTGGCAGTGGTAGAAGTCACAGACCTATGTGACGGCCGTCACAATGAACCAGGAAGGTAGCTCCAGTTCGCCCCGGGGTAAAAATTCGGTTGGGCAAGGTTGCGATGATGTTGACCAGCTTCTCTTCAGTGCAGTCCGCACGTGCCCTTGCCGAGCCCCCGGTCATCTCAGAACGCGGTAACTATCGACAGAGCGTAACCCACTGAAAAAATTGGCGGAACCGTGTGCGAGTCGAACGCACCGGCGACGGGCAAACCCGCCGCCCGCCGGTTTTGAAGATGACATAGGATGTCCTGACGGGTTTGGAAAATTTTCTACTTTACTTAACTTTACTTGATTCTTCAGCGGCTTACAAATTTGACGATTTGATCCGTTTCGGTCGAAATTGACGCGTTCTGAGCATAGAACTATCACGTTTTTAGCACAGCGCGTATCAGCAACGAGACGATCTAGACGGGCTGGCTGGCAACTAACGTCACATTCAACAGTGCTGGCCATCATCGACATCTGCCTTGGCGCGCTTGTTCCCCGTCGGGCTTCGCGAGACACATTCCCGGTCTCCGCAAGCTGCCCCGGTTCGGGGTGCGCAATGTGTTTATTGGAGCGGCGCACCTGTAGCTACGCAGGCTTCGGAAGAGCCACCGGAATCGCAGCGGATTACAGCTGACTGGTCGGAACAGAATGCTCGGACTCCTGTCTGATTCGCTATGCTAGGGCGAGCGATCACCTGATACTTGACATTCGGGCCGGATGCATTTCCCGGCACGCAGTCCCGCAATTCCAGAATGTACCCGCGACGTTCTCCCGCCGACATTCGGGTATCGATCAGTCCCGAGGACGCCAACGTTGCCAGATCACAGGTAAAGCCGACAGCGGGATGGGACTGCGCGTATCCGAACTCAGCTTGATTGAGTGTCCGGATGGACCAAACGGCAGATGCCTCGTTTGCAGCCATCCGAGCTCTGAGCAAATTGGGAATCGCTATGGCTGCGACAATCAGCACCGGAATTGCCGCTATCCCCAGGTATCCCATGATCAGTCCGCCTAGTGCTATCCCGCCGCCTTTGAGACGCCCCTGGCTTTTTCGAATCTCGGAACGGGAAATGTGTCCGAGGATGATCGCCGCGATTGCAGAAGGGATGAGGAAAGAAAAAAAGCCCAGAATCAAGCTGGCAATGGCCGTTGACTGCCAGTCCATTCGATCTCCAGCGGATAACTCGCCCCAGGCGATTGATGCCGCCCTGAACAGTGGAGAAGGGGATTCTGGAAACGGGCACATAATGCGTCATGTCAAAAAGCGAGATTGTGTAATCAGAGTTGGCCTGCCAGACGAACTTACTGACCATAAAGACATGATTCAGAGTCGAATCCGACGCCATTGGCCATCCGCCTTCGAAAACTCCGGCTTTCGCAAGTGCGACCCTTGCTGGCCATTACGCCAGAACGCGATCGTGGCCAAGAAGAAGGCCGCCGCGCCAAGTACTCCTGCAGTAAAAGCGTGGAGAACAGCCCTGAGAAAACCAGTACTGGAGAGCAGTCCGGTCAGGAAGAAGCCCACTATATCGACTGGTATCGACCTCCTTTCGGCATCATTCCATGCTGCACCGGGTTGCAACTGACGGATTTTCATGATTCCTCATCTGCGGTTATGGAAGAACCAATCCCGAAGCCTAGAGGAGCGGCTCCCAAAACGGCGACACTTTGAAGTCCTCCTCTGACCAACTGTCGCCGCCACCCCTCCAAAGAGCGCTCCTCCACCCATTCACCCATTGCCGCAGCCCATCGGCGGGGGGTTGAGAGGCTTATCGGCATGACGCGTTTGTAATGTGGACCCTGGGCGACGCCGCTTCGGAATCATAAAGATCAAAGTTGACAAGTTGACAGCTGTCGATAATTAGAATCACAATGTAATACTAATATGCTAGGTGAGTTCGAGTATCTGGTTCTCAGTGCGGCGTTCCGGCTCGGAACAGATGCCTATGGTGCGGCGATCCGGCGAGCGATCGAGGATGCCACGGGCCGAGGATGCTCAATCGGAGCCCTCTATACAACTCTCGATCGTTTAGAGAACAAGGGTTTAGTCAAGACTTGGATGGGAGCCTCCACTCCGGAACGCGGTGGCCGCTCAAAGCGCATCGTCTCGGTGACATCGAAAGGTGTCCAGGCTGCGTCCTCCTTCTACAAAGCAGTGACTCGAGTCAGTCGGGACGTCTCGTGGAGCATGGCCGATCAGGCGTGAGTTGGCTATGGATCGAATTTGTTGGCGGTTAGCAAACGTCTTGTCGGAAGCGTTGGCACCGACGGAACGCGACGCGGTTCGCGGTGATCTGATGGAGAGTCACGAGAGTGGGTCAGAAGCCTTGCGCGATGTTCTGGGTCTTGTCATACGCCGATACGCAGCGTTGTTGAGCGACTGGCGCACATGGGTAGCGCTGCTGGGCCTAATCATTCCTGTAAGCATGCTACTGTCCATCGCTTCGCAGAATTTAGCTGGCATCGGCTCGGTTTATAGCTGGCTTTACTTCAACAACTGGGATTGGGGTCTGCTTCGCTCCCGAGGGTTTTGGTATGTGCTGAGCGAATCAGCTCGAGAGCTTGCCGGGAGGTACTTAACCCTTGCATGCTGGTCGTGGTCGGCTGGTTTTCTTTTGGGCAGAACATCAGCGCCTCGAAGAGCCCCTCTCAATAGCGTCTTGTTCTTTCTCACGCTGCTGTTTGTTGTACTTGTGGGCGCGCCTCGATATCTCACGTTCTTCTCACAGGAAGTACATCGGGCTCTCGCTTTGCCCCGAATTTCAAACTCGAACGATCCAGTTTCAGCGCTGATGTTCTACCGCGTGATCTTCCCGCTTCTCGTGCAAGCATTTCTCGTGGCAGTTCCTGCCGTGTGGGGAATCTATGAAGGAGTCAGAGTGGAAAAATTCCGTCCTGCACTTCGCAAAGTAGTGTGGGCAGTGAGTATCTCAAGTCTGATCGCTCTGCTCATTCAGCAGCCAGGACTCGTTTTCCTTTTGTTGTGGGAATCTGGAATGCCGCCACAGATGTGGCACGGTTGGCCACCAGCGCTGCACCCCGTTGTGCAGTTGCTGCATTGGATTGTGTATTGGCCACTCGCCTATTGGGTCACGAGAGCACTTGGGCATCGCCGCACCCGAGCTGAAACGGTCTTAGCATGAGGCCACGGCCATGAGGAAGTTGTATCGGTGAGGAGAAAAATAAATGAATTCTCAGTTTCGTCTTTACGTATCAACAGCTGTGCTGATTCTGGTCACAATGATTTCAGCCGCTGCTGCTGATGAACCGTCAAACCCAAGCGCTCCGGTTCGCGTGCAAGCGCGAAAACTCGCCCCGAATTTTGTCCTCAAGGATGCTCTTGGAAAGACGGTAACCCTCAAGCAATATCGCGGCAGAATCGTTGTGCTGGATTTTTGGGCAACCTGGTGCACAGGCTGCAAGAAAGAGATTCCCTGGTTCTCGGAATATCAGAAACGATACGGCGTGAGGGGCCTCAGCATCATCGGTATCGCTATGGACGAAGGGGGCTGGAGTAAAGTCAAGCCTTTCCTTCGTGAAACCAGAGTTCCCTATCGCATGTTGCTTGGCAATGAGGCCACTGCGGCGAAATACGAGATCCAAAGCCTGCCAGACACATTCCTGATTGATCGCCACGGAAGAATAGTGGCAATGTACCGCGCGCGATTGGTAGACCAAAAAGAGCTCGAAGCCAGTATCAAAGCGGTATTGTCCGAGAAGTGATGACTCGAGAGAAATCCGTCGCAAAGTTATCGATCTGCGTGTGTCTGCGGTCATTGCTAGCGGAGAAGTCTAGAATCGGGTAAAAAGGAACGGGAGACGTAGCCGGCCAGAGACTCGTCCACTCGTCCTCAGTGAGCACACGCAGCTCCTACAGCGCCGGTTGGAGAAAGATCTCTCATCGCTACCGGTTGACGTGTACGTCAATTCCGGACTTGTCTTCGCGAGTGACTGTGGCTGTTTTGAATCGTCCTCAACGAATTACGACAGGTTGGGATGTCTGCCCCCAGCACCTATTCCAGAATAGCTCGATCTTGAGGAATTTCACGCCGATCTGGATGTCTCGTGAAAGGATTCACGGTGAATGGGCATTCGGAAAACGTTGTCAATTCTCGAAGTAAGTAACGAGCCCTGAAGGTATAGACACTTCACTTCCTCACGGGGAAATGATATTCCAAATCATCGGAGCTGATCATTCCTTTTTGGCTTATCGGGTAGCGTTCGAAGTTGCAATCCTGCTCAATACCCGAATGCTTTTATCACAGATCCTGCCCATGCCACGATGCAACCTCAGATTGCGACGCAGGTCAACACAATCACACAATCTAACTCTTTTAAAATATTTGGCGGAACCGTGTGCGAGTCGAACGCACCGGCGACGGGCAAACCCGCCGCCCTCCGGTTTTGAAGATCACACAGGATGTCCTGACGGGTTTGGAAAATTTTCTACTTTACTTGATTCTTCAGCGGCTTACAAATTTGACGATTTGATCCGTTTTGGTCGAAATTGACGCGTTCCGAGCATAGAACTATCACGTTTTTATCACAGCAGAATTTCCACGTCTGCGTGGTTATAGTAGTCAGCGTTCGAACCTCCCTATCCAACTTTCTTCGCTGTCGCTGATGCTGTGAATCTAATTCTTTTATCACTTTTGCCGAGAACCCTGGGTATTCTAGGCAAAAGTTGCTAACCGCAGCTCCCTGCTTTCACTGAACCGTCAGCGTCAGTGGCAGGGATTGGGCATTTGAGCCGGCAGCGGCCGTCAGCATCAGGCTGTACTGTCCCGCTGGAGTCCCGTTTGCATTTGCCTGGGCGACAGGACCGTTGCCGCCACCACAGGAGCAAATTACTGCGAGCAATAGGGGCAAACTCAAAAAGGTGAGCCATCGCGACAAGGATCGCCGTTGTTGTGAAGGTGGCAAAACCAGCAAGCCAAAGACAAGAATGGCCCAGAGCCCGGAGTGGTGGACAAACAGGCTTGCACTTGTCCTAGATGTTGTCGTTACGGTGACTGCGAGCGTCTGAGAAGAAGTGGCGTTTAAACTGAGGCTGCTCGGAACTGAACAATTAGCGCCTCTTGGAGCACCAGTGCAGCTGAGCATGACCGTACCTGCGAAGCCTGCTCCGCCGATCACGAGGTTATAAGTTGTGGTCGCGCCGGCTGCCACCGCGGCCGACGTCGATCCAGCCGATGAGCCAGCGAGACCAAAACTCATACCAATACCGGAAACCGGTACGGACTGCGGGCTACTGATAGCATTGTCGGCGACCAGGACGGTCGCGTTTTTAGTACCAATCGATGTTGGCGTGAAGACGACGCTAATGCCGCAGGTCGTTTGAACCGGAAGCGCATTTTGACAATTGTTCGTCTGCGAGAAATCACTGGCATCTGGGCCCGTAATAGTGACTTGGCTGGTCGTGAGCGGCGCGTTGCCGGTATTCGACAGCATGACGCTTTGCGCTGCGGCCGACGAACCAACAAATTGGTTGGCGAACATCAGAAGGCTCGGAGATACGCTAGCGATCCGGGTTACGCCTGTACCCACCAGAGTCAGGACTTGTGGACTTGCCACAGCATCATCGGTGACGCTGAGCCTACCACTTCGCCGCCCGTTCATCGAGGGCTGAAAAGTGACTGAGATGTTGCAGCTTTGAGCCTTACTTAACCCTGTAGCACAATCGTTGGTTTCAGAAAAGTCGCCTGAAGACTGAATGCTGTTCAACGTCAGTTTTCCCGTACCCTGGTTCGTCAGCTTAACCTGCTGAGAACTCGTCGATCCCACGTTCTGCATGCCAAATGCGACGGATCCTGGGAAAAAGTCGACAGTTGGGCCACTCAAGTAAAGAGTAACCACAGAGGTGCTGGAACCATAAACGGCTTGGTTCGGTATCGCGAGGTCGCTGATACCATCGGAATTGAAATCGCCAGCAAGGAGATCATCCGGTGTTCCGGTTGCCGAAAACGGGAGCGGGTTTTGAAATGTACCATCGCCGTTTCCGAGTATCACGACGGCACCACTCAGAGTACTGTCAAAGGGAGGATAGGTGGCCAGATCGAGCTTGCCATCGCCATTGAAATCGCCGGCGACCATGCGACCGCTATAGCCTAGATTTGCTGTGCCTGACCCGGAACACGTTGTCGACCCGCAGGCGGAATAGACAGGAGTCTGGAACGTTCCATCGCCATTGCCTGCCAGAAGGGCGATTCCCGCATCCGTTCCGACGGCAATATCAGGCTTGCCGTCGCCGTTAAAATCTTGAACAACGACGCCACCGCCAGCGTAGCTGGTTGGTCCAGAAATCGGGATCTTAAAAGTGCCATTCCCGTTGCCTAGAAACACCTGGAGGGGGGTGGCGAAGCTGGTTATGACAAGATCGAGTTTGCGGTCTCCGTCAACATCAGCCAAGGCGAAATTATCAAAGTAAAGTACCGTGTACACGGCGCCTAGAGTGAAAGTTCCGTCTCCATTGCTCAAATACACCCCGAGTGAAGTGTTAGGACCATTTCCGTAGGCGGCCACCAAGTCGGTTTTGCCATCGCCGTTAACGTCTCCAAGCGAGAACAATGTCGTGTTGCTTACCGCTGTGTTAACCGGCGTTTGAAACGTACCATCGCCCTTTCCTAACAAAACCTGAAACCCTGCGCCATAGTCATCCATGATCATCAAGTCGGGTTTGCCATCGCCGTTAAAATCCCCGGCAAGCATCAGGTTACGATTGTTGATTGCTTGTATCGCCAAAGGAGAAACCATCGGGCTCTGGAATGTTCCGTCGCCGTTGCCAAACTGAACCGATACCTGTCCATTTGGAAAGTTCGTCTCTGCCACTGCGAAATCGAGGTTGCCATCTCCATTGAAATCCGCTACGGCGCCGGCGTCAGGAAAGTAGTTCGTGTTCGCCAAGGTTACTGCCTTGGCCACGCCGAACGTTCCGTTACCGTTCCCCAGGAAAACATCAACAGAATTGAGGTTCGTATCGGTAGCGATCACATCGAGTGCATCATCGCCATTCAAATCCGCTGTCGTATACGTTGTGGCGGTCGTAGTCTCACCCAATGGCGACGAGACCGGTTGTTGGAATGTGCCGTCTCCGTTTCCTAATAGCACCATAACGATGCCGTCGATTCCCTGCTCCATTAAATCGAGATTTCCGTCTTGGTTGAAATCGGCCGCCATCACGAAGGGAATTGCGTCGCCTATGGACGTCGGAACGAGCGCCGCTGTCTGGAACCCGCCCTTGCCGTTCCCTAGCAAGAGAAACAGTTGGGAACCTTCGCTAGATACGACCACATCTAAGATCCCATCTTTGTTGAAATCGCCCACAGTCAACGCACCAAGACTTGGGCCAGGTAAGAGCCCTGAGGGAGAGTCGAGGCGGGTGAGAGTGCCGTCGCCGTTGTTCAACAGCAGTGTTACTGTGCCATCACCTATATTCAGCGTGACCAAGTCTACCTTGCCGTCTCCGTTGAAATCGCCGCTTGCGAATGAGTATGGCCTCATGCCGACCGCGACCGTCGTTTGCGGTTTGAACATGCCGTCTCCATTGCCAAGCAAAATTGATACGGTATTGTCAACTTCATTCGCGAGCGCAAGATCTATCTTGCCATCCCCGTTGAAGTCGGCAGCGACGATGCCTATGGGGCCGCCACCTGTAGCGTAGTTGCCCTGAGCTTGAAACGTTCCATCACCATTGCCCAAGAGAACGGTAACGGTATCGGGGCTCACCGTACAACTGCCGCAACTGTCCATGACAGCTAAATCCAATTTGCCGTCGCCGTTGAAATCAGCAACTACCAAACCCGTCGGTGAGGATCCTGCCGCGTATGTCATTTGTGCGCCGAAGGTTCCTGAGGGTATGCCAAGTAGAATGGAGACGGTATTGTCCCCTTCGTTGACAACCGCAAGATCTAGTCTTCCATCGCGATTGAAATCGGCGGCGACCACAGCAGCCGGGCTGTTGCCGGTGGGAAAATCGGCGCGATTGTAAAGATAACCCTGAGCCCAAATGAGGGTAGGAGTAATCGCGAGAGTTGTGATTAATGCGAGCAGCGACGCTGCACCGCCAAATAGATCAAGCCTTGAGAAAGGACGGTTATCTTGATCTATTGTCTGCATTAAGGACGGCACGCCAACGCCGACCGTACATTTAATGCTGCGCACGGGCCGGCTTCCGCCCGGCAAGCCATTCACGCCGGTGAGTACTGACTCTCTGGCCCGATCATATAGTTTCATAAGCGCGCTCAGTTCCTAATGCAAGAAGAGAGACCAGACACGAAAGTTGAAGTTGCGATCTGATATAGCGCACAATCCATCTGTTACCCGAACGACGATGCCTTGTCCCGTTCGACGCGAAAAACGACTAAAGATGACACAACGAATAGCTACTCGTCGCTGAAGGTCGGAGACCCAGCGCATGTGGCAGTCAGGAGAAACGTCCGAACGTCCGTCGCGCGCTGTTGTGCCACAGAAGCGTTTGTTCCTCAACCACCCGGACCGATACCCCAAAGTTGGAAAATGACGAAGGATTGTTTCGTTGGATGCGCGACACTAACTGGGGAGATATCGTGAGTGTCTAACGCTTCCTTGCGAACCCGGATCGGCAGAATAAGAAATCTGGAGTAGATACCAATCAGGTCAATACTGTAGATCGGCAAAGAATGGGCCTTACTTATCTGCGTGACGACATCAGAACAAGTGAACAAGCGCTCCCTGGGAGAGGCTCTTAAGTGCGACAAATGACTATTTCAGCAGCGTGCTGGACCGGAATTTGCCAGGCGGAGCCGCCGCTTTTCGGCGATGACCGAGACATCCATCATCAAATCGCTGATCGAGAATACAGTGCTCTTTCCGACGCGCGAGCGCGCTTCCGTCTCAGCATCTGCTCTCCATCTCGTCAAAAGTTCTAGAGAGAATCGGTCATTATCGATCAACTTGGCACAGTTCTGACACCCGTTTGACGGCGCACTTCGTTGTTCCGGTGAAAGCGTGACGTCATACCGTGGCCCTCCCGCCGATGCTGCCATGATGTGGACGGCCACGCCCACATTGACCGCCTTTGTCGGATTATCCTGTGGGCCGCTGGTCAGTGCCCGACATTCCGGGTTCGAGCATATGTAACCGGCGCGCGCAGCCGGAACTCTCTTCACTGATTCGCCGAAATCGGTCATTCGACCGTGCCCCTACTTTTTGCTCCTAAAAGCCCACCATTGCATCAGCAAATCGACCGTCAGAACCAATTCGAAAGAACGCCGCCCATATGGCGCTGGCCTTAGGAATTCCGGAATTCCGGCAGTCGGGAGTAGGCAGGTGTATGCATCTATAGGGCGAGAGTCGTGAACTCCATAGGCACACTGCCCGGCGCACTTTGTGGATACAAAACCCGTATTGGCTGATCGGCCGTGAGTCAGAAGCAATAGAAGAGGGGCGACTGCGTCGCAAATTCTGACACACCGCTGGCACGCAAAAAAGATCAATCCATTCGACTGTGGTTTTCAGTTTGCTGACCATCCCCAAGTGCTTCGCTGGCCAAATCTAATGATCTGCCATCAAACCGCGCATTTCTCAATTGACAGTACCTACCACTTGAAGCAGAATTCTTAACTCTACGGCTCTTCGGGCAGGGTTGGTTCCCTTCACGAGGTGTGCCTGTGCGAAACAATCTAATCCCGAGGGTGCTACTGATTCTCGTCGTAGGATACCCAGCTTACTCGTACGCACAAGATCCCAAAACTACGACTCAGAGGCAAGAGGTTAAGAAACCTGGAGAGAGTGTGTGTAACCCCTCTGCCGAACCAGGTTTCTTGAAAAGCTGGAGAGGTCAAGTCGGCCTTCCCGACCAAACCGACCGAAGATCGCTGAACAAGGGCGCCTGGATACTTTGCCTTGCCTCATCTTCCGATGGCGCAGGTGCCTCGTGTCACATATCCTTTGAGAACGGCAATAGCTACACTCTTCCCAACCATGGCGCAGTTAAATCACCCTCAGCGGGAATAATTAGATTAGATTGCAAAGGTGAGGCTCCTGCTTGCTGCAAAGTTCAAACGGCTGGTGCACTCAGACTCTTGAGAGAGAAAACGGACCCGCAATTGCGCGCGGTAAGTGCTACCGACGCCGAAGACAAGATTCTTAACAAATAGCTCATTCGAAGCTTGACTACTTCCGTGAAGTCACCTAGTCCTTGAAGAGTAGAAAATATGAGCAGCCCGAGTGTGGTTGAGGATTTTGAGATGTTCACCTCCGGGGTTGGTCAGAATCGCGCAGCACTCAGTTTGAATTCGCTTTTCCGCGCAGCTGATCAAGAATCACCGCGAAAAGGCTCGAGCGCACGGCCGCATACGTTCAGGAAGCACATTGTCGGTTATTGTATGGCTGTACTCGCGCTATGTGTTCTTGTGCCGGTAGCTGGTTCTCAGACTCCGCCGGTTAACTTGTGCGTGTTCGATGACGGATACAGCAACATGGAAGGACCGTCAGATGCCATCTTCATATCGGGGCGAAATACCAATAATGAAATGGGCAAAGCCTGTATTCCAGGCGGACAATTCGGTCACTGTCACAAGTGGTTTGGGCGCTGCGGTACTCCCAACTCGGTGTTCTTTTATGTATTCGATGACGAGCGTGGCAATAGCATCGCCGGTCCTGCAGACGCAGTTTACATACCCACGGGAGGCAACCAGGCGTGCATTCCTGACGGAACCGCAACTGGATCCTGTCGCAGGTGGTTTGGACAAATCTTCACGGGAGACGGGCGAAACGTTAGGTGTGACGTCTTCGATGACCAGCGAGGGTCAACCGTCGCTGGGCCATCCGATGCGATATATGTCAGTCACCCGATCCCGAGCCCTGGCGACGCCTGTATTCCCGATGGAACTTCCAACGGAAGCTGCCGTCGATGGTTCGGGCAGTGCAGAACGACTGAAAGCACGCCAATAGCTTATCGGGAAGTAATCACCGGACCGCCGGGTTGGCCATCCGGAACCTTGGGGAATGTCATGTTTGGTGGGTCTGCCAATAATGTAAAACTGAAGTTCAGCTACGTAGGCGACACTGCGCACTCCGTTCCGTTCGCTGTCGCAGCAACCCCTTGCCAAGACGGGAACCGCTGCGTCAACAATGGAACCGGATTTGAAAACATTGCCGGCACGGCAACGATCGCAATAGAAGATGCGGGCAGCGGTGCCCTGCTGACTGCAGGAAACTTCCGGCCGGAAGCGGGAGTTTTCGTCAGTGTCGATGACGGTAATAGTGGGATCGGATTTGGGTCAAAGGGAGCTCTTCCCACGGACCCAAGCTTTCCCAATCGTGGTGTGGAAGTCGCGTATCCATACGCTTTGTTTGGTGCACCTCTTACGGATTTGCAGAGCAACTACACTTTCCCGTTCTCTTTCTGGGCAATGTCTTGCGCAGGCTTCAGTGGATCTCCCGGACAGGCCGGTCCCCCAGGTTCGACCTGCAACGCTCCTCTGCCGCTCGACACAACCGGTGGAACGCTTACAATCATCTCCGATAACCAGGTCAACCCCAGTCCGACGGGTAGTTTTTCTGCGACTACCACGTTTTACACCTTGTCGGTTCCGCCTCTCACCCCATCACCGATACGTTCTCAGGCGACCGCAACGTCCACGATAAGCATCAATCCGTTCGGCGGCTTCAGCAGCGGACAAGCAACGCTTGGCTGCAAAACGGTCGCAATTGACGCTGTTAGTGGAGGCAGTCCGCTCCCTACTTGCTCGCTAAGCAATGCTCAGATTGCAGTGCCAGGTACTGCGACACTCACGGTGGCAACTAGCACTCAAACGCCCACCGGCACGTACGCCGTAATTGTGACGGGCGAGAGCGCTGGGCAACCGCCAGGTAACGGTGCGCAAACAGTTACGTTTACAGTGTTAAAGAGTGGCGGTGGCATTGTTGCTCTCGTTACGTTCGCGTGCTTGCTCGGTTTGTGGAACGTCGCTCGGCCACGACTTCGCAAAAGGTTAGTTGTGTGACGTTTGCTCAGAGCCACCAAAATGCGGCTTCAGACACGATTGTACAAGTTCTCCCTCACCCAAGAAGTGACAATTCGCATTGGGCTTTCGGTCCTTTTTGTTACTTTCACACACCAACTCCAGTGGCAGTCGCTACGAATGGTTACGTCTGAAGCGATCTTGCGAACTTCGCTGGCGATGGGAATGTCGGTCTTTCGAGTTTCAGCTGACACAATCAATGTGAATGGTACATTTTTTCAGTTTGTAACCGCCTGTACCTTCGTCGACGTTTTCATGGCAGCAATTCCGCTTGTATGGAATCTGCAAACGTCCGCCGCTAGAAATCTGATAGAACTGTTTGCGCTTGCTGTGACTCTGTTCGGCCTCAACATAGTACGCCTCCAAACCGCGCAAGTCCTATTTGCACATGGCGCGTCCTGGAACGTGGCAGATCAAGTTGTTGGAGGATTCGCCTATTTCGCTGTATGGCTTCTGGTTTGGCGACTGATCGCACTTCGCCTCCTAGCTCTGCGGCGCAGCCGAGACCACAGAATCGTGGAATAAGTTCGCCATATTGCTTTCCGGTTTTCACAATTCCCTGTTACCTGGGATGCAGCCCGGAGATGGTATAGATTACGCCCGACGCTGTTGCCCGGCCAGAGCTCGTGCCTCCCTTGCTGGTAGTTCCGTACAGGGTGTCGTTCGTTGCTTGAATCAGTCCGCCTGCAAGAAAAAACTGCCGTTGGATCCGCTGAAACTGCTGGTGTTGAGGTGTTGATGACGGTCCCGGCTGTCCCTTGGCTCGCAAGAGAGACACACTTCCCTCACACCACCTGATCAGGAAAGGGGTTATTCAGCGGTTGATTGGAAAGAAAAGAAGATTGCAATCGGCCGTCAGCCGACAGCGCAGGTCCTGCGCTAAAGGAATTGGGCTAGTCGCGTAGCCGTCGGGGCCGCAATCGTGTGAGTACCCGACGTGCTTTTATCACGTCCTTTTATCACCTTTACTGACCAACCCTGCCGTCATCTCAGATTGCGACAACCAGGAATAGGAATCAAACCCCTGAAAGCAAATGGCGGAAGCGTGTGCGAGTCGAACGCACCGGCGACGGGCAAACCCGCCGCCCGCCGGTTTTGAAGACCGGGAGGATCACCGGACCCCATGCGCTTCCCTGCTGTGTACTCAACAGGTCAGGTTACCAGATTCCTGAGATCACATACGGATCGCACGGCACGACTCCGCCGAGTGCGGAAAGATATCACTGCGGCTGGCTTAGAAACCAATCAGTTCTCAATCCCCATCTGGGTCAGGATAAACGCATAATCAAATGCCGCCTCTTTCAGGCGGTCGTATCGTCCCGAGGCGCCGCCATGCCCGGCGGGATCGAGGTTTGTTTTGAGGATTAATACATTGTGATCGGTTCGCACGGCGCGCATCTTGGCCACATACTTCGCGGGCTCCCAGTACATCACCTGGCTGTCGTTGAACGACGTCTTCACCAGCATGTTGGGATAAGCCTTGGCTTCAATATTGTCGTAGGGCGAATAGGAAATCATGTAATCGAAAGCCGCCTTCTCTTTAGGATTGCCCCATTCTTCAAACTCAGGGACCGTCAGCGGCAACGACTCGTCAAGCATGGTGTTGATTACATCCACGAATGGCACTCCGACCAGCGCCGCGTGGAACAAGTCGGGACGCAGGTTCAGGACCGCGCCCATGAGCAGCCCCCCGGCACTCCGGCCTTCGATGACCAGCTTGTCTTTCGAGCCGTAGCCTTGTGCCAGCAGATATTCGGCAGAGGTAATGAAATCTGCGAAAGTATTTTTCTTGTGCATCATGCGTCCGTCATCGTGCCAGGCCTTGCCCATCTCGCCGCCGCCACGAATATGCGCCACCGCTGCCACCACGCCGCGGTCTACCATGCTGAACAGGTTTGAGTTGAAACTGATGTCGATGGGATAGCCGTAGGAACCGTACCCGTAGAGATACAGCGGCCCGGTGCCATTTAGCTTGGCGCCTTTGAGATGCACGACTGAAATTGGAATCTTGACGCCGTCCGATGCCGACGCGTAAATCTGCTCCACCTGATAGCGCGTGCGGTCGTATCCGCCCGGAACCTCCTTCTGTTTCAGCAGCATCGAGTCACCGCCCACCATGTCGTACTCGAAGATCGACTGCGGTGTGATGAATGATTGGTAGTTGTAGCGAAATTTCGTGGTGTCGTATTCGCGGTTAATGTAGGGAAATACCAGATAAGCAGGCTCAGGAAACTCGATTCGCCGCGACCGTCCGCTGGCCAGATCGGTGACCCGGATCTGGGGCAAGCCATTCTCCCGCTCATAGAGAACGTAATAGTCTTTGAAGAAATCGGTGTCCTCAAGCATCACGGTGGGACGATGCGCGACCACCTCCTGCCAACTCTTGCTACCAGGATTGGCGACTGGCGCCTTCACCAGCCGGAAATTTCGTCCCGCGTCGTTCACGCGCAGGTAGAAAAAATCTCCATTGTGATCGGGATAATACTCAACGTCCTGCCTGCGAGGTTCCATGATCTTCCATTCAGCGGTGGGTTCGCCGGCAGGGATATAGCGTGTTTCGGTCGTCGTGTGGCTGCCGGAAAGAAGAAAGAGATACGCCTGGCTGCGCGTCTTTCCGACCTCAACATTGAACCTCTCATCTTTTTCCTCGTACACCAAAGCATCGGGGCCGTTCGTGCCTAAGACGTGCCGGTATAAGCGATATTGCCGCTTGGCCGCGTCTTCCACGGTATAAAACAATGTTTTATTGTCGTTGGCCCAGGCTACTGAGCCGACCTTCTCGGCGTGATCAGGGAGCACCTGTCCGGTCTGCAGATCTTTCACGTGCAGCACATACTGCCGGAACCCCGTGTTGTCGACGGAATACGCTAGCAGGTTTCCGTCCTGGCTGACGGTGTAGGCAGCCACAGACATAAACACCTGGCCCTTGGCCAATTCGTTGATGTCGAGCAGCACTTCCTCCGGTGCATCCACGCTGCCCTTCTTTCGGCAGCGAATCTGATATTGCTTCCCAGCTTCCGTGCGCGAGTAATAGAAGTAGCCGCCCTCTTTGTAGGGGACATCAACATCGGTTTCCTTGATCCGGCCCAGCATCTCGTCGTACAGCTTCTTTTGCAGGGCTTCGGTGGGTTTCATCACCGTGGAGGTGTAAGCATTCTCCGCTTCGAGATATGCCTTCACCTCTGGGTTAGGCTTGTCGCGCAGCCAGTAGTAGTTGTCCACCAGCTTTCGGCCATTGATCTCTGTGATCTTCGGAACCTTCTTGGCCACCGGCGCTGGTGAGGAGGAAGTGTTGTCTGCCCCGGCGAAGCATGCGATGGAAGCCAGGAAGAGAAGGCTGACCAGAACGGTGCGCAGCATAGAGTTCTTCATGTGGACGCTCCAGGACCGAGGCGCGCCAGTATAACCGATGCCGCAGAAGATAAATAAACAAGGAAGGTAAATAAATCCGCGAGATTTACAGCTCAGCTAGGCGATTCGGTTCCTGCGGCTGGATGATTTGCGACGGACTTGCCGCACCGTTTCGGTGATTGGCTGCTTAACTTTTGGCTTAACCTCTGGCTTAACCAGGATCGGGGGTGAGAGGACCAACCCGATCTCGTCGGTCCGCGTCAGGTAGGTACTGATATAGGCCACGACTATTCGCCCCTCAAGTTCGAGCAGGTTGAGGCCAGCCAAGGCAACCCGCATCCAAGAATCGATAACGATACCCTTGTCGAGTACCCGATCGAGCACGTCTACAAACGTGGCGGTCGATGTTCGTTCCAGAACCATGGGTACTGCCGTGCTCCGCTAAGCTGACAGTGCTGAGCGTACAGACTGCGCGCCGACTCTGGCTTTATGATGAAATTCCCCCGGTTCGGGTCCAAGCCAACGTACTTACCAGGTCCGCAGCAGACCCGCTTGCCGGATTTCCACTGGATCGAACTTGCGACGTTGAAGAACACGGTATTGCCGTGCGAGCCGATGAGCTGGATTGCACAAATGACGATAATGACAATCATTGCCAGCATCACGCCGTAGTCGGCAATGTCTTGTGCTCGTCACCTGGCCAAGAAGCGGGATCAAATTTCAGCCTCCTGTGGTGCACTCCGAAGGACTACGGTCTTCGCCCCTGCGCAGCAGGTCTTCAGCAGCGTCGGTATAGATTGGATACAGGTAGCCCGGTGGAGTTTGGGGCGAAGTAGCTAGCAAGCACCGTTAGCATGGATATTTGCAAAGTGCAGTTTTTCAAGTGCAAATGGCCGGCCCCGAACCATCAGGCCCTGTCTGGCCCGGGGCCAACCTCCAGAATCTCCCACGCCCTCCCCCAAGGTGCGGGAAGACGTTTGCATCCTACCCTGGTGGAACTCTGAATCCATATGGTGGTTTCTGTACCGGTGTTAGGGAAATGCTGTATGCTCCCCGATTCTTGGCGAAGCGTCTTTGCGGACCGCGCGGCGGCAGGAGATCGAAGTGGAAAAACGAAAACAAAAGTGGCGTAACCGAATCGATTTTTGTGACCAACCTCCAGCCGCCTGGCTGTGGAATGTGCAAGCCCGACACACATGCCGGAAGGTTGGAAGGAAATCATAAGGAAATAAAGGAAATAAGGACGGCAAAGGACGGCAGGCAGACACAATCAGCTACTCACCTTCAAGAAAACCCAGAGCTTAGGTCGAGCGCTTACACGAATTACCTGAGTTTTGCGGCCTGGTCCGAAAGCAAACGCCCTCTGCCCCGCGGCATCTTAGAAGGCGTTGGTGATATTCGGTTTATCCCGAACGTGAACGGAGTTAAATGCGGGATAGCGCAGCGCAGTAGCGCTTGGCCCAAGTTCACGTTGTTGCCCTCCTAGCGGTGGCTCCACGGTAAGGCACGAAGTGGTTGCTCCGGAATCCAAGAGGGAGACAAAGGGAAAGCCTCGTAGTTTCCTGATGCGAGCTCCCTCTGTGGCTCAGAATGGCGGAGCCATTTTCCAACGCCGAGCTAGCCAAAGATGACAGGGACGGTGGATGGACGGCTCGGTTCCCCAGGCGAACCGAATTGGTATGTGGTTTACACGAATGCGCGTCATGAGCGGACAGTAAGTGAGGGCTTGCAGCGAAAGTCGATCGAGACCTATCTCCCCCTATATAGCGAGCTTCGTCGATGGAGCGATCGAAGAGTAAGAATTGAGTTACCTGTTTTCCCCGGTTACGTTTTTGTGCGAATTTCTCTCTTCGAAAAAAGCCGGGTGTTGAGCACGCCTGGAGTCGTGCGATTTGTCAGTCTGGCAGGACATCTCTATCCCATACCGGACGATGACATGGAGGCGCTGAAAAATGCCCTCCAGTGTCGGCCAGCTCACCCTTTCCCCTATCTTTCGGAAGGCAAGAAGGTACGAGTGAAGCACGGACCGCTGAAGGGCTTGGAAGGCGTAATTCTCAGACGCAAGGGTTTGTACCGCATGGTTCTCTCCGTTGACTGCATAGCAAAGTCAGTCGCTGTTGATCTGGATGCAGGTGATTTGGACCTGCTTCCCGGTACTACTGCTAAGCACTACTTCTAACTGAGTGACCTGCTCACAACTCCGCAAAAAGAGAGAAAAGAGGTGTTGTCTCGAATGCCGTCTACAACTTCGTCGGAGATTTCTAGCTGGACTCATATGGAACGCGTCCGTAACTTTCTAAAGTCGCCTTCCGTCATCCTCGTCTACCACGCCGCATTAATTGCGATCAGCTATTCGGGGAGCTTTCTTCTCAGGTTCGACTTCGCACCGGAACGGCAATATGTGTTGATGTTCGCACATACGGTTCTTGTGGTAATCGTTTTAAAACTCCTGATTTTTCATTGGTATGGGCTGACCCAGGGGTGGTGGCGCTATGCCACGATCACCGACTTGCTCGACTTGAGCAAGGCAGCGCTGATCAGCGCGTTCGGCCTCTATGTGCTGATACATTTCGTGCTTCGGATTAACGGGTTCCCGCGCTCAATTGTGCCCATTGACACGGTTTTGACAATTTTGGTGTCCGGTGGCGCCAGGTTTGCAGTACGTGCTTACCTGGAACTTGTTGCCGCACCAGAACACGGACGCAAGAAGAAGAGAACTCTGATCGTTGGCGCCGGGGTGGAAGGCAGCGCTCTGGTACGCGAGCTACGGCGTTCGCCAAACATCGATTACCGGCCAGTTGCCCTGGTGGATGACAATCGCACAAAAACCGGGCTGAAAATCTACGGAGTGCCGGTATTAGGCACGACGGAGCGGCTGAACGAGATCATTCTCAAGCACTCCATCGAGTGCGTTCTGATCGCACTTTCCTCAATGGCTGGATACGAGGTGGAACAGATCATCGAGCAATGCCAGAAAAGCAGAGTTGATTTTCGAATCTTGCCCACCCTGCGGGAACGGCTCAACAAACCGGTTTCCATTAGCCAGGTGCGTAATGTTCAGGTGGAAGACCTGTTGGGGCGCAAACCAGTGCAGCTCGATCTTGAGAAAATCAGTCAAAGGATCAAGGGAAAGGTAGTACTGATTACCGGCGCCGGTGGGTCCATCGGATCGGAACTGGCGTGCCAACTGGCTGCGTTCAGTCCTGAAAAACTAATTCTCCTGGACCGCGCCGAGAACAACCTGTTCAAAATATCCATGCGGCTGGCCAACGAGTTCCCGCAGGTCGCCTTCGTGCCGGTCATCGGCGACATACTGGATGTCCGCGTTTTGCGTGACAGCTTCGCCCAGCACAGGCCAACCGCTGTCTTTCATGCTGCCGCCTACAAGCACGTGCCGATGATGGAGAGGAATTGTTTTCAAGCGGTCACCAACAACATTTTCGGAACCTATAACGTTGCCATGGTGGCGAGACAGTTCCTCACCGAGCATTTTGTGCTGATCTCCACCGACAAGGCCGTCAGGCCGACCAACATCATGGGTGCAACCAAGCGAGTCGCGGAGCTGGTTATCCTCGGACTTCAGCACGAAGACACGCGATTCAAGGCGGTACGTTTCGGGAATGTACTTGGCAGCGAAGGCAGCGTGCTGCCAATTTTTCAACAACAGATCGCGGCGCGAAGGCCGGTTACCGTAACTCACCCGGAAGCCACTCGCTACTTTATGACTATCCCTGAGGCCGTCCAGCTGGTATTGCAGGCATCCACCATGGGGAACGGCGGCGAGATTTTTGTCCTGGATATGGGCCAGCCGGTTCGTGTTCTGGATCTTGCCAGGAAGGTCGTCCGGCTCTCCGGGCTCGAACCAGACAAGGATATTCCCATCATATTTACCGGTTTGCGTCCGGGAGAGAAACTCTCGGAGGAGCTCTGGTTGGATACCGAGGGCCTCAGGCCAACCACCCATGCCAGCATTCACGTGCTAGATGGCGGAGAAGCCGATTTCCATCAATTGCGCTGCTGGCTGGATGAGCTCTCCGAGCTGGTCAACTCCAACAACGTTCATGGAATCATCCAGATGCTCAAGACCATCATTCCTGAATATGTTCCCAGCGAAGAGCTCTTGGACATCAGTCAAATTGACCGTCACGATATTGCCAGTACCTACATCCTGGAAAGAGCACGGCTGGCACAGGTCAGTTAAGTACGCGAATTCGCGATCGAGATCGAAGGTGTGATGTTCAGCCAAGAAAATCGAGATATGAAATCTGAGTCAGGAATTTTGAACCGTCCAGAATTGGTTTCCAACAAGATTGCCTTACCGCTCGTAAGCCATCCGCACTCAGCGAGTGGGGCCCTGTCCGCGACGCCGAACTGGTTGCAGGCGCTAGCTATTATTCGAAAACATTGGCGTCTGTCGGGCGCTTTCGCTGCTGTGGTGTTAATCACAGTCATCGCTGGCACTTTCCTGATGAAGCCGGTCTATGAACCAACGGCACGACTGGAGATCGATCCCCCGGGAGCCGAACTCTTCAGCACCGAAAATAATTCCTCGGAAAGTGGGAATCAGGAATACCTGGATACCCAGGCAAAGAACTTGGAGAGCGATGAGCTGGCATTATCCGTGATCAAGGCACTCCATCTTGCTGCCAAGCCGGGTCTGCCGGCGCAAGCCGTAGCCCAACCGTACCAAACCGATATACAGGGCGATGCGGCAGCCAATTTGTCGCCACAACAAAACGCTGCGCTGCGCGCATTTCACAAGGCCTTTAAGGTTAACCGTGACAGTACCAGCCGGATTATCACGGTGAGCTTCGCAAGTCATGATCCCAGGCTGTCGGCGACAGTCGTTAATACTGCGCTACAGATGTTCGTAGACTCGACCTACCAACACCGGCATGACTCGATCGTTAAGTCGTCGGAATGGCTCGGCACGCAGCTGGAAGATATTCGCAAGAAACTTGATGAGTCCAACCGGGCTCTGGCTGCATTTCAACAGAAGACCGGGATCACAGATATTGACGAAAGTAAGAGCACGTTCTCGGAAAGGATGGCCGAGTTGAGCCGCCAGCAGAACCAGGCCCAAGCTGATCGGGTTCAATTGCGAGCTGAGCTAAGCAACATACACAGCAGACAGCTTGATGCATTGCCGGAAGTTCATAACAATCCGGTCATACAGGATCTGGAGAAGAAACTGGCCGAAACCAAGGCAGAGCTCAAGAAAACAATGGTGATCTATGGCGAGAGCCATCCTAACGTAAAGAAGTTGCGCAGCGAGGCGGACGAACTTCAAGCCGAGTTGAAGGATCAACACGCCTCTACTTTGCGGATGTTGAGAGGCAACTACAAAGCCGCCGGATCACGGGAAGAAGCGCTCAACGCAGAGATAAAAGCAGCTACCAAGAAACTGAACCAGATGGCACAGTACAGCGAACTCAAGAAAGAGGTTCAGACCAAGGCGGCGCTGTATAACGATCTCTATAAACGAGTGAAAGAATCTGCGATCGCTGCCGGCGCCAAATTAAGTGACATGCAGATTGTAGATCATGCCCGCGTGCTGGACCGCCCTACTCGTCCCAACATCCGATTGAATCTAGCCCTGGGTTTCTTGGCGGCAATGGCAGGAGGCGTCATGCTCGCGTTTGTGCGCGAGGCATTCGACAGGAGACTCTATACAGCTCAAGACGTGCAGAACCTGGTGGGAAGCTCGGCCGTCTCTCTGGTCCCAACCCTTGGCGCCAGCTTGAATGGATCAGAGCGCAGGTTCCTGGGCATGCTTCAGTCCGCGGAGGTGCCGGATAAATTCCTGCAAAAGAGGCCGCGCTCTCCCGAGGCCGAGGCGCTGCGAGCTCTGCATACCGCGATCATGCTTTCACGGCGGGAGGACGGCGTCCAGATTGTAGCGGTAGCATCTTCGTTCGCACAGGAAGGGAAAACCACGGTTGCCGTGAACCTGGCGATTGCCCTCGCGCAGTACGGGCCGACTTGCCTGATGGATGCCGATTTGCGCCGGCCACGAATTGGCAAAGCATTTCAAGTGCCCCGCGAACCTGGATTGAGTGACCTCTTGAGCAACTACGTACCCCTGGAGGCTGCGCTTCACCCGGTTTCGGATGTAGCGAATCTCAAGGTGCTGCCGGCAGGATCTGTGGTGCAAGACACGGCAGCCGTGATTTGCTCCGACCGCATGCCGGACGTTCTGCAGGCACTGCGGACCCGCTTTCAGTTTGTTGTCATGGATTGCCCGCCCATCTTGCCTTACGCCGATGGCCGCGTACTCTCGACTCTGGCAGATGGAATTATTTTCGTCTGCCGCTCGGGAGTTACTACCAGCGAGGCCTTAGTGCATAGTCAGGAGATTCTGAAAAAACTCCAGGCGGCTCCCGTTTTGGAAGTGGTCCTCAACGGAGCGTCACTGGACCCGAAGGGATATAACTACGCCTACGAGTAGCGCGAAGCGCGATGCGGGCGGCCGATAGTTCAACACGGATGCGAGTGGTGACTCCAAAACTGGTGTACACAGAAGCGGGCGAGCCAATGCAATATGTAATCAGTCCATGGTGCAGGTCGTTTGGCAAGCGGACCTTGGATCTAATTATCGCTTCCACGATGACATTGTTTGCCTTGCCCCTTATTCCGCTGATTGCCATTGCCGTGAAACTCAGCTCCCCGGGTCCCGTGTTTTTCCGGCAGCGCCGCGTCGGCTTGGATGGCGTTGAATTTGAACTTCTAAAATTCCGCACTATGGTCCAGAACTCGCATGGCGGCCCCGGCGTCACATCAAGCGGCGATCGCAGGGTTACAGGAGTCGGACAATTGCTGCGTAAATCGAAACTGGACGAGTTGCCTCAACTCTTCTGTGTGCTCTCTGGTCACATGAGTCTGGTAGGTCCCCGGCCGGACTTGCCGCAATACTTTTCGTCACTGGAGAAAAAATATCGCCAGGTTCTTCGTTTGCGCCCGGGTCTCACGGGAAGAGCCTCGGTTCGCTTCCGCAACGAAGAGGAAATACTCTCCCGCGTGTCGCCCGACGAACTGGAATCCTTCTACGTCTCGACCGTCTTGCCACGAAAAATTCAGCTGGATATGGAATACGCTGAGAGTGCGAGCTTGTGGCAGGACCTCGTCATCTTATTTCAAACGTTCTTCAAGTTGTTCTCTGCGGAAACAGAAGCTTTTGAGCAGCTCGAGCAGGGCCACACATCACCGGACCCAGCTGCTCTTTTCTGACGATGCGAAATCGCCCTTGCTCATTTTGTTCCACGCTTACCTGGTTTCTTAGCCACTAATGCACCCCAGCGTTGATCGAGTTTGGAATCGCGAAAGCGCATACAGGGCGTTGCTTCTGCTCACTGCGGCGGCAATAGGCGTGTTAGTTGTTCGCCAAAGCTGGCTGTACCTGGCGGCGCTTCTTGGATTGTGCCTGGTCACGCTCTGGCCGGTTCAATCAACCTTAGGGATTTATGCTTTGCTGGTTCCCTTTGATTCGATTCTCGTGCTGGGCAGTAGCGATCGTGGAACCACTTTGACATTTGTCATTGGGGGATTGGCAATTGCTGTTCTGCTGGCAACCGGAATCGGTTTTCATCGCCTCGCAATTCCCCCCAGGGCGGCTCTTTGGTGGATGCTGTTCATCTTGTGGGGTGCGGCCTCAGCGTTCTGGGCCTACGAACAGGCCACCGTCATACACCGGTTTCCCACCATGTTCAGCTTGTTCATCTTGTACGTTGTTGTTAGTTCCTACCGTATGCACGAAACGGAGTTCTCCGGAGTAGTGGCCATGACGATTCTGGGAGGTTGTCTGGCTGCGCTGGTTGCTTTCCACCAGTTTTACCATGGCCATGTCTTTCAAGACGCGAGGGGGTCTCTGATCGTGGGGAATCGAGAAACGGATCCCAACATTTTTGCCGCCAGCCTTTTACTGCCACTCTCGCTGGCAGTAGGAGAATTCCTGGATGCTACGGCCCTGTTTCGGCGGACGCTCATGCTGCTCGCCGCGGGCGCTATCGCGCTTGGCATATTTGTCAGCATGTCTCGAGGAGCGCTCCTTGCATTGGTAACTATGGTCATCGTGTACCTCGTTAAACTCCGATTGAGTTGGCGCGTATTTGTGCCGGTAATGGTCTTGGTCGTTGCGCTGCTGTTTTCACCCAAAGTTCTGTTCAAGCGGGTGGAAAAGTCCGAAGCGACAGGTGGTGCAGGGCGGCTTTACATCTGGCAAGCTGGCATCGCGGCATTCAGAGACTACGGACTGGCGGGCGCTGGGCTAGACAATTTTTCTGATATTTACGACAAATACGCAGGCACCGCACGAAAATTTGTCGGACTGCACCGGGACCCACACAACATATACCTTCAGACAGGGGTGGAACTGGGCGCTGTAGGACTGGGCTTGTTGGCGTTCGCGATTGCATCGCAGGTTCGCAGGCCGAACTCCGGGCGTTACGCCAAGAAGGCAGTTCCGTCGGAAGCTCACGTTACAGCCTGTCAGGCGGCGGCTTGGGGAATGCTAACGGCCAGCTTCTTCCTCGGAATGTTGTGGATCAAGGCATTCTGGCTGGTGTGGACGATGCTCAGCCTCGCATACCAGGATTGTGTGCCCGATTCGCTCTCTTCTCGCTGTATGCCTTCCCGATTTTCGGGTACCGCTCAGCCTTAACTTTTACCGCTCCTGCAAAAAACTCTGTTGAATTCCTTGAACAATCCAGCTTCACCGCAAAGGCCCATCAACTCGAGAACTTTGACTCCGTCGGTCGAAGCAACCCCCGTGGTCGATGGTTCCAGCGCAGGTGTACGAGTTCAGTTTCCCGAACTGCACAAGCTGAGCGAATGGGCTGCGAGAAAGGTTATTTCCGTTTGCCACATTGTGCCGGCGGACATGTGGGCAGGGGCGGAAGTGCAAATCGCTACCCTGCTGGCAGCACTGTCGCAAGAGCCGACCTTGTCGATCTGCGCGATTGCGCTGGGAGATGGCCGGGTAGTTACTGAACTGCGGAACTGCGGGATTGAAACAACGGTGATCCGTCACCCCAATAGACGCTTTGTTGGCTGCTTTCGCGAAGCCGCTGCGTTCCTCTGGCAGAGGAAAGTACAAATTTTGCATTCCCACAAAAGCAAGGATAATGTCCTTGCCTTTCTCCTGGCTAAGTGCCTTCGTATACCGCATACAGTCCGGACATCGCATGGACTGCCAGAGCCGGCGACCCTCAAAGACCGGCTGGTCTACGCGGCTGATCGGAAAACTGCTGCCCTGGCAAGTCGCCTGATAGCGGTGAGCGCGGACTTGCGCTCGCATCTCAGCCGCGAAATCCCATCATCGAAAATTGATGTAATCCGCAACGCCGTTGATCTGCGAGAAGTGAAATCGCCCCTAAGCAAACTCGAGGCAAAACGCCGCCTCGGAATTTCTCCGGACGCTTTTGTAATCGGCACCGCTGCCCGTTTAGTGCCCGTAAAGCGACTGGATCTTTTTCTCTCTGCTGCCGAACTCGTCTCCAAACAGGTGTCCAACCTTGCTGTCGTCATTGCGGGCGAGGGTAGAGAGAGAGCTAGTCTCGAGGCACAAGTCTCTGGCACAAGCCTCGAGAAACAGGTTCACTTTCTTGGTCATCGTCATGACATTTACGACGTCTTGCGGGCCATGGACCTCTTATTGATCACGTCGGATCATGAAGGACTGCCTACGGTACTGTTGGAGGCAATGGCCTTGGGGATTCCAATTGTAAGTCGCAGAGTAGGAGGGATTCCTGAAGTTGTCGACCACGCTGTCAATGGACTCCTTGTCGACTCCAATCGCCCGGCTGAAATAGCAGAAGCAGCGCTCCAGGTCTTGAGTGACGCGAGCTTGTACGCCGACCTTACGCTGGCTGGTTGGCAGACAGTAATAAAAGGGTACTCAGCAGGAGCTAGCGCCGCACAAGTGACCCGTGTCTATCAAACACTCGCCCAGCAATAAATACCGCACCAATGTCATCTTTATCGAGCTCTAGCGTAGCGGCCTCAGTGCCCTTGGCGGTCGGTCGACCGATGCCAGAGCTCGTGCGCTCTGAGCTGTCTGTCACGGTAGTGGATCCTTCCTGCTACACGCTGCCGTACGACTGCTCGCTGTGCGAAGCGCTTGCACAATACTGTGGGTGCCGCGTGACCTTGGCGCGCAGTGAATATCTGAGTGAGACATGGAACTGGCCTGGGAGTTTTTGCGAATGGAAGCACTTTTATACCCGGTCTCACCAATATGCGCGGCACTCCGGCCGCAAGTGGTGGTGGAGGCATGCGAAGGGAGTAGAGCACGTCATCAACATGGCGCAATTCGTCGGACGATTGCGACGGCAGCAGCCGGATATCGTGCACTTCCAGTGGCTTCCCATACCGGCTGTAGACAGCTTCCATGTTCGCAAAATCAGGGGTTTTGCGCCGACCGTCTTGACTTTGCACAATACCGGGGCGCTCGCCCACGGCTCGGTATCGCGGTTGCAGGGGTCGGGGTTTCGTCGTGTGTTCGACAATTTCAGTGCCGTGATCGTGCATTCTCAGTTCAGCAAACGGCGACTGCTCGAGAAGAAGTGGGTTTCCGAAGATCGTATCCATGTCATTCCGCATGGCCCCCTGCAGTACTACAACTCGGAGGATGGATGTCACCCACAGAGATCGGCCCAGCCGCAGACCCTCTTATTTTTCGGGCGCATAGAGGCCTACAAGGGACTGGATGTTCTCATTCAGGCTTTTGCCCGGCTTCCCAGAGACCTCATTAACAATACACGGCTGGTAATCGCGGGGTCCGCCGGATTCGACCTCGGACCACTTCAGAAGCTTTCCAAACGTTTGCAGCTTGAGGAGCGGATTCGTTGGGAGGTGCGTTTTATCCCCGAGGAGGAGATACCCGCCCTCTTCCGTGCCGCTTCTGTCGTCGTTTTACCGTACTTGGACATCGATCAGAGTGGTGTACTGATGACGGCCGTAGCCTTCGACAAGGCAATCGTAGCCAGCCGTATTGGTGGGATCGCAGAGACTATCCAAGACGGCGTGCATGGTTTGTTGACAGAACCCGGCAACGTGGGTTCTCTGACGAAGGCCCTCGAGTCCGTGCTCACAAATGCTGAGCTTAGACATTCCATGGAAAACTCGGTGCGCCAACTCAGGACGGGCGAGCTCTCGTGGGAATCAGTCGCTCAGAAGACCTTTGCGGTATACCGGCAAATCTGCGGTTAGAAACTGGCTTCATCAATCATGTTACCCAGATCTCATTGAGAGGAATGATGACCGATACCTATATACCTTTCCACCAGCCCTCCATTGGCGAAGAAGAGATGGAGGCGGTAAAACAAGTTCTTGCTTCGCAGTGGCTGACGACAGGACCGGTCACACACGAATTCGAAGCTGAATTCGCTAGTTACATCGGGTGCAAGCATGCGATTGCAGTGAACTCTGCGACTGCGGCTCTGCAGCTTGCAATGGATGCCATGGGACTTGCGCGGGGTGATGAAGTTCTTCTTCCCACCTACACGTTTACTGCGACCGCAGAGGTTGTGACCTACTTCGGCGCAGTCCCGGTTCTTGTCGACAGCACACCCGGGGGCTTCAACATCGATCCTGCGGACGCCGCCAGGCGCATCACGAACCGTACCCGCGCGATTGTTCCCGTTCACATTGCAGGTGAACCGTGCGATTTAGAGGCTATCCATGCCTTAGCCAGGGCACACGATCTCCATGTTATCGAGGATGCGGCACATTCGCTGCCGGCCGCGCACCGTGGACAACGAATCGGCGCGATTTCCGAGCTGACCGCCTTCAGCTTTTATGCGACCAAGACGATAACTACGGGCGAAGGCGGCATGCTGACTACGAACAACGATGATTATGCCCGGCGTGCCCGGATGATGCGCTTGCACGGCATTTCAGGCGACGCGTGGAAGCGCTATTCCAAACATGGATCGTGGTTCTACGAAGTTCAGGAGGCCGGGTACAAACTGAATCTCACTGATCTGCAGAGCGCTCTCGGCCGCGCCCAACTGAAGAAAGCGGATGAATTCTGCCGCCGTCGCCGGGCGATTGCAGAACGTTATTTAGAAGCATTTAGCGAGCTGGAAGAATTGCAGTGTCCTCCAGGAGTGGAACAACGCGGCGATGAGCACTCCTGGCACTTATTTATCCTGCGAATTCGTCCAGGCCTTCTCGCCCTGGAGCGAGGAGAATTCATCAGCCAGCTCGGACAATTGGGGATTGGAACTAGCGTTCACTTTATTCCTTTGCATCTGCATCCTTTTTACAAACGAACATACGGATACCGGCCAGAGGATTTTCCCCACGCGGAAGATGCGTTTAGCCGTTGCATTTCTCTGCCTATCTTTCCGGACATGAGCGATTCCGACGTCCGACGCGTAATACGAGCCGTTGAGCATGTGGTAACCCAGAATCGCAAAGTTGCGTTGCCGGCGGCAAGCTAGCCGGGCGTATCCCCAACCGAGCCAATCCGTCAGCAAGGTAAGTTCAATGCAGCCGAAAAAGTGTCTGGTTTCGATTGTTATACCGATGCGTAATGAAGAGCGGTACATCCGCCCGTGTCTGCAGAGCATACTGGCCAACGACGTACCACAAGCTGCATACGAAATCATCGTCGTGGACGGAGACTCGACAGACCAGTCTCGGGACGTCGTTGAGCAGATGCAGAACGTGTACCCGCAAATCAAGCTGCTCAGGAACAAGGCCCGAACGGTACCTCCTGCCATGAACATCGCCATAAGGGCCGCGCGCGGGAAGTACATCCTACGCATGGATGCGCATTCGGAATATCCGAGGGACTACATAAGGAATTGCATAGCGGAACTGGAGCGCACTGGCGCCGACAATGTCGGCGGCCGGCTCATCACAAAGCCAGGAGCGGACTCTCTTGTCGCGAAAGCGATTTCGTACCTCACTCAGAATTCAATTGCCGTCGGCAATTCCAAATACCGGACAGGCGGCGGGGGCCGTTATGTGGATACCGTTCCCTTCGGCGCATTTCGAAGAGAGATCTTCGATCGAGTGGGATTGTTTCGCGAAGACTTGACCCGGCACCAGGACTTCGAATTCAATGCGCGACTTCGCAAGGCAGGAGGAAAAATCTTTCTTTCGCCGCAAATCTATCTCATCTACTACAACGTGCCGGACTTTGCCAGATTTATGCGCCAGGCATATCTGAATGGAATCTGGTGTGCCCGTGCCTGGACGCGCTATCCGGTTTGCTTCTGCTGGCGGCATGCGGCTCCCCTGGTCTTCGTGGCCGGACTTCTAGGTGCACTCACATTGGGCGCCACAGTAAAGCCATTCTTATGGCTTGCGCTATTCGGGCTGGCAGTTTATTTAGCCACCGCGTCGGTGGCCGGAGTTCAGATAGCGCGTGACAACGGGCTGCGATATTTGCTTATAACTCCGCCATTAATGTTCAGTTATCACCTGGTGTATGGAGCCAGTACGATCGCTGGCTTCTTCGGAGTCGCCGTCGAGAAACTCTCGCCCCTTAAAGATCGAACTACCGAACCAGTGTCCGGAAGTCAGACGGACTCTGCTTAGATTCTCACAGAATGAAATGGGAGATCGCCCTGTGGTAAGTGGAGAAGCTGTCACACAGGTAAGCGCCCCCGCTCCCACGAGTCCATCGAGTGCACCCGAAGATCACCTGCACACGATGGCGAAGGCCTTCGCCTGGAGCGGTACGGGCATGTGGTCCACCCAGTTGTTTACCTGGCTGGCCACATTCACCGTTGCCCGCCTGTTGGCACCGTCCGATTACGGCCTGATCGGGGTGGCCCAGATCTTTGTGGGACTGGTGATGGAGGTGAACGACTATGGGCTGGGATTGGCCGTTGTCAATCTGCGGGACTTGACGGAGCGTCAGATCGGACAACTCAACACACTGTCAGTCCTGTTTGGCGCAACGGCATTCTGCCTGTCGTGCCTGGTTGCCCATCCGCTTGGAGTGTTTTTCAGGATGCCCCATTTGCCGTTGCTGGTTATCGCCCTGAGCGTAACCTTCTTGATCAGCGCGATGAAAACCATTCCTTCGGCGCTCCTGCAACGAAATCTGCAATTCAGGATTTTGGCGGGAATTGAGGCTGCCTCTTATTCCACTTATGCAGCCAGTACGCTGCTAACCGCTTTTCTCGGGTTTGGTTACTGGAGTCTTGTGATTGGGCTGGTGGCTCTCTCTTTGTGTTCGGCCACGATGACATTGCGTCAGCGCCGTCATTGCTTCGCCTGGCCTGACATGCGTTCGCTCCGTTACCCGCTGAAGTTCACCGGACATATCCTGGCGAGCGGAGTTTCCTGGTACGTCTACGCCAATTCGGATCTCCTGGCGGCCGGACGGGTACTGGGACAATCGGCGGTAGGCGCATACACGTTTGCCGTGACCCTGGCCAGTGCGCCGGCCGACAAGATCACGGGCTTGATTCAGCGGGTTGTACCTTCCTTCTTTGCCGCCGCACACGAAGAAAAACCGATTCTGCGTTCCTATCTACTAACCTTGTCGGAGATCGTGTTCGTATTTCTCTTGCCTGCGACACTCGGGCTCGCGATTGTTGCCGACCACTTCATTACTGTGGCCCTCGGGCCGAAGTGGCTTCCGGCAGTTACTCCGCTCCGCATTTTGCTCATCTACGCCACCGCCAAGGCGCTGACCAACACGCTCTCGCCCATGCTGAACGCACAACGGCAATCGCATTACGCGATGTGGACCAACGTGGCAGCAGCAATCTATTTTCCGATCGGTTTTTTCATCGGCACCCGCTGGGGAACTGCGGGAATCGCTGCCACTTGGGTTGCACTCTACCCGTTTCTGGCGGTTCCGCTTTTCTGGCGCACGTTCAGGGAAATTGAATTGCGCTGGACCGAATATGCGCGGGCGCTCTGGCCTGCGTTCAGCAGCAGCATTCTCATGGCGTTGGCCGTCATCCTGCTTCGCATGAGCTTGCCCGCGGTGTGGCCGGTCTCCGCACGACTGGCTCTCGAAATTGCAGCCGGGGTGGCTGCGTATTCATCATGCATGCTGGGCCTTCATTCCAGCGAGCTACGCCGGCTGTATCGAATTATTCGTCCCGCAGAGCCGGTATGCGCTTGAAACCTGAGCGTGCGTGCCGGGATCGAAATTCTCCAACCCCGTCCACTCGCGGATTCCTCTACCTATGTTGATGCGTGCCGCAATATTTCTAGTCCTCTGCCTGGCAGCAGTCGTCGTGTTCACCGCTTTCAGACGGCCGGCCAAACATGTTGCCCCGGCAAAATCCGTCGCCCCGCGTGAGCCTAGCGAAGAGCACGCTTCCGGTCCACGCATTAACCGTTACGTTTCTTCCCAAGGCGATGACAGCGCCGATGGATCCAAAGCGCATCCCTGGAGAACGCTTCAGAAAGCGGCTGACCTGGCCGGACCGGGCGTTACGGTGCATGTTGCGCCCGGGCTGTATGTCAGCGACGAAGATCTGAAGACCACGGTCAGCGGCACGCGCACAGCCAGGATTCGTTATGTGTCCGAGGTGAATGGACAGGCACTACTCCGGTGCACAAAGAGTGGGAACTCGGCAGTTTGGTGGAACCGAGGTGACTACGTTGAGATCAACGGCTTCGACATCTCAGGGAATGGAGCCGTGGGAATTTACAACGAGGGCTCGCACACCCGCATAGTGGGCAACAGGGTTCATGACATTCCCGCGCCGGGGTGTCAGCGCGATGGCGGAGCCGGAATCAATGATGGCAATTACGCCGCTTCTGACGACCATGTGATCGGCAACACCGTCCACGACATTGGGGACTGGCGAGCAGCTTGTCCTCGCGTTCACGGCATCTATCACTCCAATTTCGGCGGACACATTGAGAACAATATCGTGTTCCGGAATCAGGGTTGGGGAATTCACCTCTGGCATGCAGCCAGCAACGTGACAGTAAGCGGCAACCACGTGGCGAATAACGGGTATGGCGGCATCCTGATCGGCTCTGTGGCTTCCGACTTTCCGGCGGGGGCGGGAGCTAACGAACAGACGGTGGTGTCCGATAACTTGGTCGTCCACAACGGCACTGCATCGGGCGCAGCGGGGTACGGAATTGAAGAGTCCGGCGACGTGGGCGCAAACAATCGTTATGAAAACAACCTGGTCCGCATGAACCGACCTGGCGATTGGAATCTCAAAGAAACAGATCTCGCCGCTCGCATTTTGAAGATGATTGGCGTACCCGCCAACCGGAACCAATGACCCTTGCGGGTGCGCCTGCCCAGTTCACCTTCTAAAGGGACTTGCATCCGCCCATCACAAGGCCAAGCGTGCAGTCAATTACAGACAAAGACGTTTTGGAGCGGCTGGAGCGAACCGTTCCGGTAGCGGACACGAGCAGGTCTCCCCGACTAATTCCGGCACGCCAAGCCAGGCGGCTGCGAGTGGGCGTGCTTGTGAGTGTGGGCAAGCTTCCCTCGTGGATGCTCACCTTGCTTGCGCACATCAAAGAGTGTCCCTCGCTCGAACTTGTCTTGATCAGGGTTGAAGGCAGGCAGGCGCAGCAGAGATCGAGTTGGCGTTATCTTACTTGCAATCTGTGGAAGAAATTCGATTGCGCCAGCTTTGCAACGGAGAACACTGCGCTCACGTTGGCCGACCTACCCCCCGAACTAAATGGGGTGAACACGTTGCATATTGCGTCGAGATTGCTGAGCGCCGCCGACCTGGAACGGCTCAAGGCCGCCGGGCTCGACGTCATCCTGAGTCTGGACCAGGATGATCTCATTCCCCAACTACTGGATGCGGCTCCGCAGGGCTTGTGGTCACTGTCTGATGGGCATGAGAATCTGACGGTAGAGAATGCGCTGTGGAACATCATAGAGAGACGGGATGTTTCTCCTGCCGAGATCGTCCGGCATGCACGGACCGGCAGCGAAGTTGTCTATCGTTCTGTTTTCGCCTGCGATCCCAGATCCCTGGCGCGCCACCAGAACAGAGTTTGTTTGCGCTGGCCAACCTTTGTCCGGCAGGCATTACTCAACGGTTCTCACGGAACCCCTAAACAAACTCAGAGCATACCGCCCGACGATCCGGAGACGCGAGTGCAACCCCGGCTGCCCGGCAATCTCCAGATGCTCAAGTTCCTGGGCCGCCAATTTGGCGACGGCTTGTTTCGAAAGATCCGGAGAAGCTTTTTTCAAGAAGAGTGGTTCATGGGTATTCGGGACAGACGCACAGGCAGCGACGCTTTCCGGCTGGGGGCATTCAAGCTTATCAGTGCTCCACCGGGTCACTTCTACGCAGACCCGTTCGTTTTCGAGGCTGAGGGTAAAAGATATCTTTTCTTTGAAGACTACCTCCGCCGGAAAGACAAGGGCGTCATCGCGTGCGTTCAGATCGATGATTCGGGACGCATCGGAGACCCGAAAGTAGTTCTGGATACCGGCTACCACTTGTCCTATCCCACAATTTTCCAATGGGAAGGGCAGACCTACATGCTTCCCGAAACCCGCGACAGCGGCCGAATTTCGTTATTTCGCGCGGTGGATTTTCCGTGGCGCTGGGAGTTTGACAGGGCTTTGATCGACTCCGTGTGGGCGGTGGACCCCACCTTGTTTGAGCATGCCGGCAAGTTCTGGATGTTCGCGGGAGGAGTTGAAAGGCATGGTCTCATCGATGGTGAGTTATTTTTATTCTTCTCGGATTCGCCTTTCGGTCCGTGGCAGGCTCACCCCCGAAATCCTGTCGTCGCCGACGTCAGGCGCGCGCGGCCTGCCGGCCAGGTCTTTGCGCACGAGGGAAAGTTGATCCGCCCGGGCCAGGACTGCGCGCGCAGGTATGGTCGCGCGGTGGTGCTAAACCGGATTGAGGTCTTGTCCGAGACCGAATATCGGGAATCGCCCTTTCTTACCCTGGAACCGGACTGGTTCCCCGGCAACCTGGGGACTCATACGTTGAATCAGGCTGCCAACTATCAAGTGGTGGACGGGCGATTCTACTCTCCCAAATACTCAGTAGGCGCCTCGTGCGTCTCTTTCTTGAAGCGCATATTAAGTTCTTCAGCTTCGTCCCACCTCCCGCGGAGGGCATAAATCTTATGTTGCCAAATGTCCGAACGTTCGGCGTGCTCGTGAGCATTCTCCTCTTATCTTTGGCGCTGCCCGTATGCGGCCAGAAGATAGACTCGACGATCACACCTCAAACTAAACCGGTGCAAAATACACCGGCCCAGAATACACCGGCCCAGAACACATCTGCGCAAGGGAAGCCGGCTGCGGCTCAAGATTTGCTGATCGGTGGCGGCGATCTCCTGGAGGTCACGGTCGAGGGCGCTTCCGACTACGACAAGGAAGTCCGAGTAAATCACGATGGTGAGATTTCCCTTCCGCTAATTGGTTCTGCGAAGGTGGCAGGTCTGACAATCACGCAGGCGCAGGCCCTCATTGCAAAACGTCTCAAGGAGGGAAATTTCTTCACTGATCCTGAAGTCACAGTCTTTGCCAAAGAATATGCGACGCAGGGCATCTCAGTGCTGGGCGAAGTGCAGAAGCCGGGGATCTATCCACTGCTTGGGTCGCACAAGTTGTTCGACGTAATCTCTGCTGCCGGTGGCACGACTCCGAAAGCCGGCAACACGGTAATGATCGCGCGCCGGGACCATCCCGCGCAGGTTGAAACCGTGCAGATGCCTCGCGATAACAAGGATTGGATGCTCAGCAACGTCGCCGTGCATCCTGGTGACACGGTCATGGTCTCCAAAGCTGGAATCGTCTATGTGGTAGGAGATGTGCGCCAACCTGGCGGGTTCGTCATGGAGAATGCCCAGATGACGGTCTTACAGGCCATCGCCATGGCTCAAGGCGCCAACCCCACTGCCTCCTTGCAAAAGGCCAAGCTCATTCGAAAGACGCCTTCAGGCCCGCAGGAAACACCCGTCGCTCTGAACCGCATCTTGGCGGCAAAGGCCTCCGACTTCAATCTCGAAGCCGAGGACATTCTGTTCGTGCCGAGCAGCAAGGCCAAAGTCGGGGCTCGCAAAGGCCTCGACGCAATCCTGCAGACCGCGTCCATGCTTGCCGTCTATCATCCGTGAGTAGCCTCCCGGCACGATGAGGCAGGCGAATCGTGCATACCCTCCTTTAGTCTGTAACTCCCGCCACACTGCGCCCCACCTCTGCTACTCCTAATCACTCGTGTCCGCAATCTCCCTGCCTGCGGGAAAATCTTTCGCTACAGGCTGTTCCCCCATCCGCAAAGCCCTGCAAAAAAACGCCAGGAGGAATCCTCCTGGCGTTCGGCGGTTGATGCCTGGAAATGAACTATGGCTCGGGGTAAGCGCCCACGGTGCTGCCGTACTGATAGGCTCCCCGGCTCCACATACCGTTAATAGGACGCGGGCCGCGGTCATGGTCATTCGCCGGCGCTTGAGTGCTGGTGCCGCTCGTTATAGCCGGGCTAACGGACTGCAAATGGTAGTTGCCCCGGCCGTCGCCTGTATACCACTTGAACAAAGGCGCCGAGGTGATAGTACCGGTGTGCGAATTGGCGATCAGACTCCAGTTAACCGGCCCGTTCTTGAAAACCAGGTTGTTCAGATACTTAATGTGCGAGCCCACGTCTCCATATTCTTCAATGCCGTTTCCCTGGGCGCCAGAGACCAAGCCGTTGCGGAAGACGATGTTATTGCTAATGGTGCTGTAGTCCTGGACACCCGAGCTGCTGGGGAAATCGGCAGCGTCGGCCCCGATCAGAATTCCGCCGTAGGCATTGTTGAACACACTGTTGCTGGAGATCACGATCTGGTTCGCGGCGTGCCAGGTGTGAATGCCCCATCCCTGGTTACGGAAGACAACATTGTTGCTGACGTGGCCGCGCAGGTTGGCATGATAGATGCCATGTACTCGTGGACAGGGCGAGTTGTAGTTGCCGATGTCATGAACCCAATTGCCGATGATATCGTCATCGGAGCCTGAATAGTTGCCATCGTGGATGCCCGCGCCACCATCGCTGGGGCAACCGGGCGCGGGAATGTTATGCACGTGATTCCCGATAATGCGGGTGAATGAGCCTTCGTTGTAGATGCCCAAAGCTCCAGCTCCCGTGATATCGAATCCTTGAATCTCCACATAATTTCCCTGGTTCCACCAGGTCGCGGAATTACCCATTTGAGTGGACGTGAGCTTGGCGCCCCATCTTTGATCCGAGACCCAGCGGATGGGAGCAGTAGCGGTTCCGCTGGAAGTCGTCAGCAAGCGGGCGCCACTTTCATTGTCGTTGGGGTAAGTGCCGGGAAGCACGTGGATGGTGACGCCGGGTCTAGCGGCCTGATCGGCACGGCTGAGGCTACGCCACGGATGCGCCGCAGAGCCATCATTGGTGTCACTGCCGGAAGCTGAAACGTAAAATTGCGGCCCGAGGCTTGTGCTCGTCGACCAATTTACGCTGGCGCCCGCCCGCCCGGATGCCGCGGGACCGGAGACTCCGGGACTGGGTGCTGCTGGACTGGGCGCCGCCGGGCTGGAATCAACCGGGCACGCAACAGCAATTATCGTTGCCAACGCGAGCAATAGAACTGGGCGCGATTCCTGATACATGGGGAAACTCCTAGAAAAGTGGTTAGGGTTTCCTCACCGTAGCAGTCGCGTGCTCGGTCTACAATCCGGCAACTCTCCTAAATAGCTTTAGGCTCTTTAACTTATAGGTATGTTGTTCCCCTTAGAGGAAGGTAAGTGGTTCGACGTATTCTAGGGTTCTGAAGTCTGTCACAGGCTGAATGCGATGTGTATTTCCCGGCGGATTTCTGATTAGCGGGTTAAGAGAGATGGAAGCTGGACAATTTTAGAAACGCGAAATCCTATCGAGCACGATTCTCCGTAAGGGAAAGTACCATTGACAGGTCGATCGCTTCGCTGCTTTGTTGATGAGCCAGAAGGTGGCCTGCTCGAAACGCCGCCACTTGTTTCCGGCCGCGATAGCTCCCGCCACAGTAGGTGGAGTGGAGCGGCGTACTGAATAACCTCCTAACACCCGGCAGCCCTCCATGATTTGCTCGCACACGGTAGGTTCAGAGGTGAACAGCACTGTGATGCCCGACAAAGCAGCGGCCTCGGCCACTGTTTGCGAATAATACGCGTCGCCAACTGACGCCACCGTTATCGGTACCTAGCACTTCACTAAGCAGGGCGCAGCTTTCCCTCCACTCCCCCAGAAGTTCCTCCCAGCTTAGATTCGACATTCGTCCCGGGTGAGTGCAGGAATGACTGCCGATCAGGTGGCCACGCGGGTGCAACTCACGGATCTGCGCACGATCTAACTAGCCGGGACGGCCGATTAATTTCGTAGTCACGAAGGAGTGGCCTCGCCAGCCCAGTCTCTCCAGTTCCGGGGCCACGCACTGGAAGCTGCTAACCCTGCCGTCGTCGACGGTCAGACAAACAGCGCGCGGTTCGGCCCGCGCCACCTGATCAACCCTGCCGACGGCCCGCGCTCCCGCGCGCGATCGAATGGCCGCCAAGTGATCCAGAAAAACTTCCCGCTCCAGCTTGTAGACCGTCCGATGCCCGGGAGCCCAAAGCGCCAATTGCGCCCTGTCCACCACATCATGGAATCCAAGGGATACCCACATCGTCGATACAAAACAGGAAAGTACCGAACGCGCTAAATGGCCTCCTCCTGCCAGAGCAGAACCATGCAGCGTCAGACCACCTCTCCGAGCAAACAAGTGTTGAGCCACCCTGCTCGGTTAGGCAATACATGCAAACGGGGGCGGCACTTCCTGTCGTCAGAATCAGCTTATGCAGTGGAAAATGCAGTTAAGTGGGTCATCCGTTCCGGGAGGCCCTCTCGGAAGAAATGACGACTACGCGGAGAAGAGCAGCAGAGATGGTAAGAAATGGCCACGGCTGGACCGGGATTTTACACCGTTAGTCCGAGCCAATCCGTGGCCTGCGCTCTTTAATCGGCAGCAGCGCCGAGTTTCTTGCGTGATAAATACCAGTCTGTGACTTCCACGCCGGGACCGCCCGCGGCGCGCTTCTCCGCGTCGGCTTGCGTGATTGGCGCCGGCACGATTACCGGATCACCGGGCTGCCAGTTCGCGGGAGTTGCCACCCCGTTGGCATCGGCGATCTGCATGGCGTCGATGACGCGCAGCAGTTCATCCACATTGCGGCCCAAGGAAAGTGGATAGTACAGCAGGGCACGGATCACGCCCTTTGGATCAATGAAGAAGACGGCGCGAACGGTGGCAGTATCGCTGACCGCTTCATGCACCATTCCAAAGGCCCTGGCAACTTTCTGATCCAGATCGGCGATGACGGGAAAGGTAATCTTCACCCGATTGTGCTGCTCGATGTTGCGAATCCACGCGATGTGCGAGTAGACGCTGTCAATCGAGTTGCCGATCAGTTGCACGTTGCGCTTCTCAAACTCGGCCGCGGTGCGCGCGAACTCGATAAATTCGGTTGTGCACACCGGCGTAAAGTCGGCGGGATGCGAGAATAGCATCACCCATTTGCCCTTAGACGTGTAGTTGCTGAGCTTGATCATGCCGTGCGTGGACTTGGCTTCGAAGTCGGGCGCCGGCTCGTTGATGCGGGGAATTCTGGGAAAGGTCTGCGTTGCGGTCTCTGTACTCATGAGTATCTCCTCCAGGCTGAATTGTTGGAATAGAACTTGCGATTCAAAAATCCATGTCGTCATTCTGAGACATGCGTCAGCCAGGCGAAGAATCTTGCAAGCACGATCGTGCTTATCCCTTCGACTGGACCTTGCTCGGGCCGCTCAGAGGCAGGTTCTTCGCGGGCTAACATCTGCTCAGGACGACATAGAAATCCTGATCTGGGCCGAAGTTCTGAATGGCCCAACCCCCTAGCTTTCGGAACGGGTGAGATTCGATTCGAGGAAGAGAACCCACCCCTTGGTCCGATGCCGGGTGGGTATGAATTCCGGTCAACTACCCACACGACGGCATCCCGCTACAACAACAAAGGACGCCGCACATGCAGTAGCTTCGCATACAAAATCTTAAGATACGCGGCCCTCCAACGTCCTGTCAATCCAAGGACATGGCGCTTCCTCGTAGCCATTCAGGGGCGGGAAAAGTCTCGGAATCTAGGCAGTTGACCTCCGCATCGAATGGCTAACTTCCTTCAAGAACCGCCATGACCAGACATCTGAAAATGGTGCAAGTCGATGTGTTCAGCTCTGAGGTGCTTCGCGGCAACCCGCTCGCGGTCTTTCTTGACGGTCGTGGCCTCAGCGATCAGGAAATGCAGGCTCTCGCCCGTGAGATGAATCTCTCAGAGACCACCTTCATTCTTCCCCGCGATCCGGCAACAGAAAATGCTTCCGGAATCAGAGTACGCATATTCACGGTTCAGGAGGAATTACCCTTTGCCGGTCATCCGACACTAGGAACCGCATTTGTTCTCCGCGGTTCCACGGGCGCAAGCGAAATCGTTTTGGACTTAAACGTTGGCAAAGTTCCGGTGCGTTTCGAGGACCGAGACGGTAAACCCAGTTTCGGGGAGATGACTCAAGTGGACCCGACATTCGGTTCCATCCACGACACCGACGGCGTGAGCCGCGCTTGTGGGTTGTCAGCGGATGCGATTGACTCTTCGGTGCCGATTCAAACGGTTTCGACGGGACTCCCCTACGTCATTGTTCCCTTACGTTCCCTGGAAGCCGTGCACAGCTTGAGTCTCGACCCGAAACGTATAGCCGAATACATGGACAAGACCGACGGACGGTTCTTTTATTTCGTGAGCCGCGAAACTGTCGATCCGGCGGCTCGTTTGCACGCCCGCATGCTCTTTTATAACGGTGAAGATCCCGCGACGGGATCGGCGGGAGGTTGTGCCGCGGCCTGGATGGTCGCCCACGGCGTCGCGCAACCCGAGGAGCGAGTGCCCATCGAGCAGGGAATTGAAATGAATCGGCCTAGCCGGATTTTCGTTCGCGCGGGGAAGAAGGATAACCGTGTAATCAACGTTCGCGTTGGCGGCCACGCGACGGAGATCATGAGAGGCGAAGTTTTTCTACCGTGAAGGATTCAGTTTGCTCAGCAAAATTGCCTATACGCACACTCGCGAAAAAATTTCAATAGTTAAAAGTTCCCATTAGCATTCGCGTCACTTTACAGCCCGCTCTTCAACCATTAGGATTTTTAGGTTCGAAATTTCCCGGACTTCCAAGCAGCCAAAACCTTCCAAGACGCTGGTGACTGAGCGCTGCTACAGCGCTTTGAGAGAGACATGAAGCCGAAACGTACGATCCTCTGCGTCGATGACAACGAACAATCCCTTTCCATTCGCAAGGTCATGCTGGAAACCCGTGGTTATCGCGTCATCGCCTGCACGCGTGGGGAAGAAGCTTTGGAGCACTTCAAGAAGGGCGGCGTCGACCTGGTCCTGACCGATCTGGTCATGCCCGGCTACGACGGATCAAAGCTGATCGAGGACGTCAAAGCTATTTCGCCGCAAACGCCGGCCATCCTGCTTTCGGGCAGGGTCAGGATCTATGATCGCGACACCCAGGCGGACGTCTTTCTGCCCAAAGGGATGTACGCTCCCGCCGAATTGCTGGAGCGCATTCGGTTGCTGCTCATTCGCAAGCGCGGACCGAAGCGCAGCCACGACTCGCAACGTTCTACCAACGTCGCATAGCGCGGTCTAGTCCACAACGCATAGGCTCGACCTTCGTGTAAGATCGTGGGTTGGCATGGCTCCGTTCATAGAAGCTGAGAACCTGCGCAAAACCTACCGTGTGGGCAAGATTGAGGTGCCCGCGCTGCGAGGTATTGTTTTTACGGTGCAGCGTGGCGAATTTGTCAGCATTGTGGGCCCCTCGGGCAGCGGCAAGTCCACCCTGTTTTATCTTTTGGGTGGTTTGACGCGGGCTGATTCAGGACGCATCGTTATCGACGGCGATGATTTCTCAAAGCTCTCCGACGCGGAGCGCACCACCATGCGCAAACGCAAGATTGGATTCGTCTTCCAGAAATTCAATCTCTTGCCCACCCTGGACGCGAACTCAAATATTTTGATTGCCCAGGACATAGCGGGGAAGAATGGCCAGAATGATCCCGCGTACTTCCAAAAAATTACCGACCTGTTGGGCCTGACCAAGCGCCTGCACCACCGTCCGTCGGAACTTTCGGGAGGCGAGCAACAGCGCGTCGCTCTCGCCCGCGCTCTTATTAATAAGCCGGCTATCGTGCTGGCCGACGAGCCCACCGGGAATCTCGATTCCCAGAATTCTGAAATCGTGCTATCCATGCTGCGGCAATCCAATCGCGAACTGGGCCAGACGATTATGATGATCACGCACAACCCGGAAGCCGCCAGCTATGCCGGCCGTATCATCCACATGCGGGACGGGCAGATTGTCGCGCCTGAGCAGGATCCGCAATGGGTTGCTAAACGCTGCGACCCACTGTGAAATACGCGGTGCCAGGACTGGATGAAAGGATCGCGCAGATTCCATGAGTAATGCGGAAGACTTGCGTAAGCCAATATTGCCAGGCAAGGGCGCTTCCGATTACGAACGCTATCTGCGGACGGATGACCTGCTCAGTTTGCAGAAGCGTCCAGAAGAGCTTCTGCACAACGATGAGCTCACGTTTCAGGTCGTGCACCAGAGTTCGGAATTGCTGTTGAAGGGAGCGGCTTTCGAACTGGAGCGGGCGCTCGAGCATATCGAGCAAGGCGACTTTCCGAATGCCGCGCGGCTGATCCGCCGCGCCAATATGGAGCTGGACTATCCGATTGGCCTGCTCCATGTGCTGGAGACCATCACCCCCTATGACTATCACGTCATTCGCGCCGGACTCGGTCATGGCAGCGGGCTGGATTCGCCGGGTTTCCTGGCGCTCCTGCATATCGGTCCCCGGCTGGGGCAGGCATTCCACCACCAGCTTCAGCAGGCTCACCTCAGCGTAGACGATCTGTACCGGCGGCATGCCGAGTTTTTTGCGCTGCACGAAGTGGCCGAGTGTCTGCTGGACTTTGATGAGCGCATTCACCTGTTCCGCTTCCATCATCTCAAGCTGGCGCAACGCATCATAGGGGGCGGAGTTGTGGGCACGATGGGAACTCCCGTTGAAGTGCTGCATCAACGCATGGAACATCTCTTTTATAAAGAGTTGTGGGACGTGCGCAACCAGATTACCGCCAAGGCCAACGAGGCACTTGAGAAGAGCGGCACAAACTCGAAGTACTGAAACGGTCGTTCGGGTCGATATCCTGCAACCGGAGTAGCTGCTCGCGAATCTAGTGGTTGAGCTGTGCATTCAGATTGATGCGGTGAGGAGCGCGGCATGTTTCCTGCGGAGTACAGGAAGGTCTGGATGCTATGTACGCCGCTCGCCTGTGCTGCGCTCATCTTATTCTCATTTCTGTGGTTGAGCTCTCCAGCGACCGCCCAGGCTGCTGAGGACGATGCAAATGCCTCCTCGGCTCAACCGAAGCCGATCCGGATTGGGTCCTTGACGCTTGACGGGGAACTGCGCGGGCGAGGCCAGGGCTGGAATTGGTTTGTCGGAGATACGCGGTCTCGCTATGCATTCGGCAACTCGCTGCTCCGACTGGGTCTTTCCCAGCAAAAGAGCAAGTTCGGCTGGAAAATCGAATTGGCACAGCCGGCTCTTTACGGTCTTCCCAACGACGCCTTCGTACCCGGAACAACTATCCCGCTGGGGCTGGGAGGCACCTACTTCTCCGCCAATGGCAATCAGGAAACTGTCGCCGGAATTTTCCTAAAACAGGCGTTTGTTTCTATCCGGGGGATCGACAACAATCACAGTACCTTGCGGCTGGGGCGGTTTGAGTTCTCCGATGGAGAAGAAAGGGGGCCAAGCACTCCTGACCTGGCCTGGCTCACGCGCCAACGGGTCTCCCATCGCCTCGTTGGCGATGCTTACTGGACCGATATCGGGCGCAGTTTCGACGGCCTGCATTTTTCCAGCGATGTCGGAGCGGTCACGAATCTGACGTTTATGACCGGGCGTGCTACCCGCGGCGTATGGCAGGCGGACGGCATGGGCGAGATGGATGTCGACATTATTTATGGCGCCTACACACGCGAATTTCCCACGCCCCATACCGATTCGCAACTGCGTGTTTTTGCTCTTGGCTACCACGATGGCCGCAACGTACTGAAGATTGATAACCGGCCGCTCGCAGCGCGCGAGGCGGACGCTCGCAATATCAGGATTGGGACTTTCGGAGTGAGCTACGCGATCGTCACGCCCATCTGGCGCCTCGGGAAATGGGATTTGCTGGTCTGGGGCGCACAGCAGATCGGGCACTGGGGGACGCTAAATCATCGCGCCAATTCCGGAACGGTGGAAATGGGATGGCGACCGCCGATTCCATGGATTCATCCCTGGTTGCGAGCAGGTGCGTTCTTTGCCAGCGGCGACGGCAATCCGAATGACGGCCGACACACCACTTTCTTTCAGCCGCTGACGACCGAGCAAAAGTATGCAAGGTTGCCGTTCTACACTCTGCAGAATAGCGAGGACTATACCGGCCAGGTGATTGTGCAACCCACGCGGAAATTGCAATTGCGTAGCGAAGTGCATAAGGTCAAGCTGCATTCGGCCAACGATCTGTGGTACCTGGGTACGGGGGCATTCCAGAACACCAGCTTCGGCTACGACGCGCTCCCCGACAACGGGCACAAGGGACTGGGCAACTACGTAGATTTCAGCGCTGATTATCAGGTGACATCCCGGCTGGGCCTGTGCTACTACATTGGAGTCATGTCGGGCAAAGGCGCCGAGACCCAGCGTCCTCATGGGCGCAAAGGCGGGTTCACTTATCTTGAGATCGCTTACCGGTTCTGAGCGCTGGTCGGTTTGCCCCTAGCGCACAGGAAATGGTGCAAAATGCCCCAAGAGCGCCAATCGGAAGAGTCGCACTCGCTGCCTCCTGTCATGCCTGACGCCGTTGAAAGCCGCCGGAGCCTGGATGCATGGTGGAGCTTGCTGCTCGCCCTCGCTGCAATGCTTTGCAATGTTGTTTTTTTGGTCAATCCTCCCGTGCAGCAAGCCATACCGTGGTTGAGCCTATTGCTGGCCGTCTCTGCACTGATTTTTCTTGCCCGGGGGATCAAGCGGGTTTTCCAAAGACCACGTGTCGGTCGTGGCAAAATTCTCAGCTCAATCGTCGCCGCAGTTTCTCTGTTTTTGGTGAGCTTGGTACTGATTACGTTCTTCCACGCGCGGGCCCTGCCAACATCGGCAGCTGCGCCGAGAGTGGGTCAGCGGGTGCTTGACTTTACGCTTGCTGACACCAGCGGACGGCGGATTTCGTTTGACCAGCTCTTCGCGCCTGCAGCCGACGATCCGCAAGCCACCGCGCCCAAGGCGGTGCTGCTCATTTTTTACCGCGGATACTGGTGACCCTATTGCAACCTCGAGTTGCGAGGTGTCGAGAAGCGACTAGCGGAGTTTAAGACAGCCGGTGTCCGACCGGTTGCGATCAGCGTTGATCCGCCAGAGGTCTCGCGCGATCTCTGCAAGAAGGCAGGTTACAGCTTTACTGTTCTTTCCGATCCAAAAGCTGAAGTGATTCGTCGTTATGACTTGCTCCATGTAGGCGCCGGACCGGAGGGGCGCGACGTCGCCCGGCCGGCCGAGTTCCTGGTGGACTCCTCTAGGGTAGTGCGGTGGGTCAACTTCACCGAGGACGTTCGCGTGCGAGCGCGCGCCGACGAGATGCTGGCGCAGGCCAAGGAGCTGCGGTAACAGAAATTCACGAGAGGTCTGGGAAAGCCCCGAAATTCAGGTCCCAAGGAGTACGCTGAACACAAGAGGAAGTAGTGATTACTTGCTTCCGTCGAGAAACCTGCACGATCTATCCGCGGACTTCGGCGATACAATGCTGCGAGAATTTGGAAGCCAAGATTTTAGGAAAGGATTTTTATGAGCTCCACTTCTTCAGCAGCACCGGATGTGCAAGCCGAGACACCAACGCCACGTCAGGTGAACGCCACACTGCTTCTCATTCGTATCGCGAGCGCAGCGGCATTCTTTTACCACGGCAGCGCCATCCTCTTTGGCGCGTTCGGCGGACCCGGGCCGCGGCAGTTCTCTGCCTTCATGCACATGCCATCTCTCATCGGTTATCTGGTGGGACTGGCGCAGGTTTGCGGGGGATTGGCGGTGTTGAGCGGTGTCTTCATTCGCATTGGCGCCGCGTGCATCCTGGTGGTGATGCTCGGAGCAATCTTTCTCGTGCACCTTCCGCATGGGTTTGACATCAGCAAGGGCGGGTTCGAATATGCGTTGACTCAACTCCTCATTGCGCTGGCACTCATGATCTGCGGCTCAGGTGCCTACTCCCTGGCGTTCCTGTTTCCCCCTGCGCTTCGAAGGTTGTAGTAAAGGCCTGTCGGCGGCCCCCGGAAATATTTCCTCGGTCTTCACTTGCCTTCTGGCGATCAGTTAGCTTCCACGTTTTAGCGGCGCTTCTTTGGTCGGGTGCGCCAAGAAAGCCAGCAAAGCGTTGTGTGGTGCTGCTCTGTATACAGTCGGTGAAGGTCGAGGACCTGAAGTGTGCGCCAAGAACTTCAATCCAGCCTGTGAAAGCGGCGGAAGGCCGCGAGCCAGCTGGGGCCCATGTAGCGTTCGAGCACGGGATGAATCTGCACTAGCCGGTGATGGAAGCGCACTGCGATCTCGTCGGGCGGATATGCCTTTTTGCAGCACAGTCCCGCTCGCAACTCGATGAACCACTACCCGAGTAGGTAGAGGACGTAATGTGGCCACTCTGAACACCCCTCCAGTGCGAGGAGTTTTTCCTTTATGAGACCTTTATAAGAGATACCGAGCGCAGAATGAGGACCCAGGGACATTCTACCCTGCTAGCAGCATTGAAGGGACAGACAGTAGCTCGACATAAGTGCTGATCGCACGTAAGCCGCTGATCACTAGAAGATGATCGCCGGCCAGAGAGCCTGAATCATGATCTACGCCGGTGACAGGCAGCGAATTCTCGCGAAGTTAATCAGTGCTTGTTGTGATCTTGAAGACGCACTAACGCAGTCGGCTCCGGGTGCCCGATACGATCCTGTAGTCATGCCTCAGGGGTTGAGGAATGAGCTTGCCGTTGTGCGAGACGGTCTCGCTCGCGTCATTCGCAGGCTGGAAGAACATCCTGACGCGGGTAGGGTGAAAGGACTTCCTCCCCCGCTACATCCGTTGCGGCAGCGGCTACACCAGCCGCCGGCCGTTTCGGATCTGCGCGCGAAGCACGTTACGAATCAAAGCACAGGCTTTCTTGACCTCGGGGATCGCGAGATGGCAATGGACCCGTGTTCCGTTGCGATGCGTGGCGACTACACCGGCGGCTTTGAGAATCGCCAGATGCTGTGACAAGTTGGCCTTGGAGATCGAGAGTTGTTTCAGCAGTTCCGAGGCGGGATAGTCACGCCGGGCGACCAGATCGAGGATCCTCAGCCGTGTGGGGTTCGCGAACGCTTTACAAATGCCGACCTGCCGCTCGTAGAGTTCTTCTTCCAGTCTCTGCTTTGTGCCGTTCCCGTTCATAGACACCTCGTTTTTACGTATTGCGGCTCGGTCTACTGCATCGCGCTCATCTGTCCTGCGAAAACGAAAATGTAGCGCAGCAGGAAACCGCCGCCCAAAATAAGCAGCGCGGTACTGGCCGCAAGAAGCCGGTTGTAATGGAATTCACGATTCGAGACGATCACCGGAACCAGTTCGCGGAGTTCAATTACCAGAGGCGTAAGCAGGCCCAGCCCCAGGAAAAACACCCAGAACAAGATGGTGAACGGCCCGCCCAGAACGAGTTTCAGGGAATCCTGCACCGCCTGGACGGAAAGCTCTCCGTGAATCAGGTAAGGCAGCACGATGAAAAATTCCAGGACCATGAAACAGATGTCGAGGCCGTACAGCAATCTCAATTCCTGGGCCGACGTTTCCCGGCCCGATAATCCCAGAATGAGTGCCGCACACCCAGTGGAGAAGGCCGAAAACAGGAATAACTGCGCCACCAGATTTGTGTTCCAGAATGGGCGCGACTGAACCGCTCCCAACAACACGCCGGTGTAAATACCGACTCCTACGCTGGTAGGCAGACCGGCCAATGCCAGCCGGCGCCGCCAGTGGTCGATGTCGTAATTGAACTTCGAGAAGAATGCCAACCCCCGCGGAAGCTTCGCAAACAAAGTACTCCGCTGATTCTCCGTCAACCAGGCATAGCAGTTCACGAGCGACACCAGGGTAAACAGTATCAGTAGCCAGGAACCGATGGACATCGGACTGACCAGCCGCAGGTGCAAGAACAACTTGTAGAACCGGTACCAGCGGCCCAGATCGAAGATCAGCAGGACGCAGCCAATCATCACCGGCCAGGGCGCCAGCAAAGCACCGAGGCGGGCGATGCGGGTATAAGGCGATGGCTCGTCAATCTTGTAGAGGAAGGTGGCCAGGGCCGAAACGAAGAATAAGCCCGCGGACAGCCCTCCCAGGAAGAGGTAATTCACGATCAGGAACCCCCATTCCATCGTTTTCATCTTCGCCTCTCCTCAGATCAGGTAATAGATTTGCGGGCCGGTGCCGGCTTCCGGTTTCTTCACGCGATACTCGCGGTTGTTGAGCAGTTCGGCGAGCTTGCTTTCGGGATCGTTCAGGTCGCCGAAAACGCGGACCTTACTGGGGCAGGTCTCAACGCATGCGGGAAGTTGTCCGCGATCGAGACGCTTCACACAGAAATCGCATTTCTCGACCACCCCCTTGTCCTCGCGGAAGAAGCGCGCGTTGTAGGGACAGGCGATCATGCAGTACCGGCAACCGACGCAGTCTGCTTCGTTGACGACCACAATGCCGTCCGGCCGATGATGGGAAGCGCCGGTCGGGCACACCCGCACACACGCCGGATGATCGCACTGATGACATTGTTCGGGGTGAGACGCTGCCATCAGCTTGGGCCAGACCCCGCGGGTTTCCTCGTTCAACCAGTTGCGGCTGTAAGCGAGCGGAACGGAATTCTCCGCGCGGCACGCCACCACACAGGCTTTGCAGTTGATGCACTTCTTCGAGTCCACCACCATCGCATAACGTTTTGGGCGGGCTGGCATGGATTAAACCTTTCTTACCGAGACGAATGTCTCGTGCAGGGATGCGTTACCGGAGACCTTGTCCCACGCGGTTTCCAGCAGTTCGGTATCGCAGCCGCCGGTTCCCGCAACCAGGCGCTGCCACTTGGATTTCTTGCCATAGCCATGCAGCATGAACACGCAGTCGGGACGGATTGCCTGCGTGACTTTCGCCTGGAGCCGAACCGCACCCACCGTGCTCGCCACTTCGACGCGATCCCCATCAGCAATCCCCAGGTTGTCAGCTGCGGATTGATTCAGCCATAGGCTGTTCGCCGGGGCAAACTGGTTCAGCCAGGCATTGTTGGTGCTGTTGGCATGCGTGAAGTATGCGCGGCGGCCGGTAATGATCCGGAACTTGCCCGGCGGCGGCTGGGCTGGAGCTTGGTAGACTGGCAGCGCGTCATAGTTTGCTTCCTGCAACCGCTCCGAGAAAAGCTCGATCTTGCCCGACTTGGTCACGAAGCGATGCTCCGCGTTGAGCGTGGAGCCGTACTTTGGGAAATCTCGCGGTACATAAACGCCGTGCTTCTTCAGATACTCGAGCGGCGCCTCGAGAGGTAATTCCTTGACCTGGGCCGCGATCCACTGATCCAATGTGTAGTCGAAGTACTGGGACAGCCCAAGCCGTTTCGCCAGACCTTGCGCGATCTCGAGGGTGGTTTTGGTGTCGTGGACGGGTTTAACTACCTGCTGACGATACACAACGACTGGCGTAATTCCCGACAACACTTCAACCGGATCGGTGCGTTCCAGATAAGTCGACTCGGGAAATACGACATCGGCATACCAGGCAGTGTCGCTCATCTGGATGTCAATCACTCCAACGAAATCCATCTGCTGCAGCATCTCAAGCGTGCGCGCCTGGTTGGGCAGAGCGTTCATCGGGTCCTGCTTGTGGACCATCCACGCCTTCACGGGGTACGGTGTGCCGGCAATCACGTTCTCCCGCAACTTGAGATATGCGCCGTCGCCCTTGGCTGCGAGCGGGAAATTCTTGTCCATCTCGTCGACGCGTGGCGCCACGGGATCGTCCCAGGGAAGAAACAGATATTCGCCCAGCGCGATCTTTCCGTTTGGCACCATCCCGCCCTCGCGGTCCCAGCTGCCCACAATCGCGTTGAGAATGGCTTGCGCACGCCGCATGTGAAAGTCTTCCCGGTACCAGGACGAACGGCGCCCGGCGTAATACACGGCACGGGGCGCAGCGTCAGAAAACTCGCGCGCGATGCGCGTAATGTCCTTCGCCGGAATCTCGGTTTCCTTTTCCGCCCAGTCGGGAGTGAAAGGTTTAACATGTTCGACCAGCTTATCGAAGCCCACCGTGTAGTTGGCCACAAACTCCTTGTCGTAACGGTTCTCGTCCACGATTACATTCAGCATGGCCAGGATGAAGGCGAGGTCGGTTCCAGGCCGTATGGGATACCACTCGTCGGCCTTGGAAGCGGTTACCGTAAAACGCGGGTCCAGATAAATGAGTTTGGCCTTGCGGTATTCGGCCGATTCGATCAGGTCCATCGTGTCTGGCGTGATGAACGATTCCAGCCGGTTCGCGCCTGACATGATGATGTATTTCGAGTTCAGCAAATCGAACGATGGGACCGTCCCGAAAGTGAGCGAATATGCCAGATTCACCGAGGCGAGGCAGAGCGAGGGATGCCGAACCTGGTTGGGAGATCCAAAGGCCGCGCCCAGGTTCCGGAAGAAGACTTCCTGGAAGCTCTCGGTGGAAGACCATAGTGTCCCTTGGGGGCCATATTTGTCCTTGGTTTCCGAAAGCTTCTTGGCGGTAAAGTCGAAAGCCTCGTCCCATGAAGCCGGACGCCAGTTCCCCTCTCCGCGGTTCCCAGCCCGGATTAACGGACGCTTCAGACGTGCCGAATCGTACACCTGCTGCAACCCGGCGTTGCCCCGGGCGCAGAGCATGCCCCTGGACTTCGGGTTTTCAGGATTGGGATTAAGTTTATGAATGACTCCGTTTTCCACCACCGCAATCAGGGAGCACTTGTTCACGCACATCTCACACGTGGTGGGTATCTCGACTCGCTGCCCTTCCTTTTCTGGCGCATGGCCGAACGGCTTCACATAAGCGAGCGAAGCTCCAATCGCTGCGCCTGCGGCGCCTCCCACCGAGAACTTCAGAAACTTCCGGCGATCCATAAGCACCTCGCTTCCCCAGGCCAACGTCTGAGAAGGTGAAACCGTTGGTTCACCTTCTGCCTGGCCCTCTTCTGCTGCCGAGAACAAGACACCATTTTCGACGACCCGTGTTCTGCTTACTTGCCGCAGGTTTCGGGCTGAGGCGAATCGGCTGCGTGCTGGACCAGGAAAGTCGAGGCATCCAGCAATTGGTCCGCAGGCAGATACTTGCCCAGGGGCTCTTTCCCGTGGTTATGGGTACCCTTGGCAAAGTAGGCGCGCCACTGCGCCATGGTTTTGTTCAGGGGAGTGATTTCCCCTCCCCCTGCGCCCTTGGTGTGGCATTCCTTGCAGGTCTGGCGGAAATAGTAACGTCCTTTGTTCTCGCTCCCCTTTTGAGCGGCACGCGCAACGGAAAACAGCCCACAGACGATGATGAGGGCCGAAAAGATCAACAGCGCTTTGTGGAACCTTGCCATGACACGACCTCCGCTATCGGTTTCGATGTTTCGCAACTATTGTCAGCATAGAATGGTGCCGCCGTATCAGACTGTGACCTGCAACACATGATTGCGTGATTTATAACTTGCGAAGTTGCTTAACTAATTACAATGTTCTGTGACCGGGATCACCGCACACAAGCCCCGGCGACTGCCACGATTGAAGTGTCCTTCTCCGGTACTTTGAAGATGGGAATACCGGAGTGGCCCGGCCCCGCAGGTCCATCATGCAGGCCGCGATTTCATAGTCGAGAGGAACTCTTTTATGCGAAAGCTCCTATTGGCAGTATGGATGTTCCTGCTGACCGCGGGGCTCTGGGCACAGTCGCCGTCACCAGCGACAGACGATGCCGCACAGCTACAGCAGGAGATCGATCAACTCAAGAAAACCGTCAACGCGCTCGAACAGCGCCTCGATGCGCAGCAGAAGACGGCACAACCAACCGCCGCGCAGCCGGCCGAAAAGAAAGAAGAGACCGCCTCCACCGCCGACCTGCAAACCAGCGTTCGCGATCTGAATGACCGCGTCCTCGAAACCGAGAGGAAGTCTCTTCGCGACCGCCTGGAGTGGGGCGGCGACTATCGCTTCGAGGCCCACACCATCGTGGGCAACGTTCCCGGCCATTACGACGGCATGCAATTGCAAAACCTGACAGTGAAGACCTTGTGGCTGTTCGCGCCTACGTCACAGGGCGGGCTGGGCATGACGTTCGATCCGAGCATGCTCCAGCAGATGACTCCGAACCAGTTCGCTGGGTTCGTCGGTCAACAGTTGCAACAGAACTACGGCCAGTACCAGTTCTTCAGCAACAACTTGACCTTCGGAGGACTGAAACAGTCCATTGGCCAGTTCTCGCCGCTGATGCAGCAGATGCTGATGTCGTACCTGCAACAGGTTACGGGCGTATACAAAAATGCCTACTCCGCGAATACCGACACTTTGCTCACCAACCGCTTGCGGCTGAAGTTTGAGACGAAAGTCGCCGACAACATCAGCTTCGGCGCTCGCCTCAGCATGTACAAAGTGTTCGGCGATGGCACCGGAGTGCAAGTCTTCAACGGTCAACCCAACAGTCTCAATATCGACGGCACGACGGCCGGTGTTCCCAACTCCGACCAGGTGCGCGTCGAGCGTGTTTTCTTCAACTGGAACAACATCGGCGGATCGAAGTTGTATCTCTCGATTGGCCGCCGGCCTGCCGTTGGAGGTCCGCCACTCAACTTCCGTGATGACGAACCCCGTGGCGGCACACCCTCGGGTGCGCTATTTGACTTTCAGTACGATGGCATGACCGTCGGCTATCACGTCACTGACAAGATGACACTGCGTGCCTGCTACGGACTGGGCTACTCCTCCGGCTTCGGCAACGGCAATCTGCTGAAGACTCCCGCCGACCGTCTGAAGGACGTCCACCTGGCCGGTGGCGTGTTCGATTTGTATGAGACCGACCATACTTTCGTGCAGGCCTTAGTCGCCCGCGCCTGGAACGTAACCGACGGCTTCAATGGCCTCGTTGTCATGCCCAACAATCCCCTGACCGGAGACACGGTATCCGCACCGGTAGTCATGCGCTACACACCTTCGGCCAATCTTGGCGCGCTCAACCTGTACGGTTTCGTCCTGCAGAAAAAACTGGGAAATTTCGATCTGTTCGCCAGCGGCAACTGGGTCAGCTTGCGGCCCAACGGCCAAACCACTCCGTTCGGTGGACTGGGAAGTGATCCCTTTGACACTCCCGTCAACCATGACGGTCAAATGGGCTATCTGGGAATTCGCTACAGCATACCGAAGGATGACGGGCGGACGAAGATCGGTTTCGAATTCAACCACGGTACCAAGTACTGGTTCAACTTCTCGAACGCCGAAGACGACATCATCGCCCCCAAGACCAATACCCGCGGCGAGGTGTACGAAACTTATCTCACCCACCGCATCGCCGATCACTTCATCTTCAAGGCGGATTTCATCCGCTACAACTACAGCTGGTCCGGATCCGGCTGGCACATCGGTGCGCCCAAGCGCCTCGACTCCAGTCCGATTCTGGGATTCCCTGGCTACGACACCGCGAACATGTTCACCCTGGGCCTAACCGCGCAGTTCTAGGCGAAGCTCGACGAACAACAGGGGGCCAATCCGGCCCCCTGTTGTTTCTGGCGATAGACGCAGTTTTTCATCGAACGAGAACCGGTTAACGGCACCAAAAACCTCTTGCGACGTCTGCGACGGCGAACTGGACAGAATAGCGCAAGATATTGGTTCTCGCGCAGCAGTCCATCGCGACGGCAACCATAACGGATTGGATGCGCGGATCTACGAAAAAAGCTAGGTGGGAATTTCCAGCGCATTCGCAAACCCACTCGCCTCAGAATCCTGGATCTAGTCGCACAGCACGGATACCTTGCCCCCGATCTGCGACAGCGGCTCTCGATTTAGAAGGCGAACCTCTCACAGCACTTGCCGGTCGTCAAGGGTGCCCGAGTTGTCGTGGTGAGTCGTGAGGGTAAGAGGGTTTACTGTTCCTTGGCAATACCCAAGGGTACCACAGGCGTATCTGCTCATTCAGAATGTGCTCCATTCGCACATCAGAAACGGAGAAAATTGACAATTTAAAGAGGAAAAAAGAAGATCCCAGCCTCCTACTTGCTGCGTGAAATGTCTCCGATCCACCTCATTGCCCGAGTGGCAGCCGGCAGCCCTAAGGTGGTGATCGCCAGCAACGCCACATGATCCATCTCTTCCGGTTTGATACCGCTCTGACGGGCGCTTCTTACCGCGGAGTGAGTGGCGCCTTCCAGACCCGCTCCAATTGCCAAAGCCAGCTTCACTAAACGGCGGCTCTTTTCATCGAGGGGCCCCCCTTCGTGACAACGGTCCGCGAGTTCATTGAAGGCTTTCCACACGTCGGGATGACGCTTGCGGAACTCATTTACGGCTTTGGGCAGTTGTTTCGCCACGTAAAATACCCTCCTGGACGATTGCAGAATTCAGATCGTCAGCCGCTGGCCGTTTCGGACTTGTGCCCGGAGTACATCCCGGATCAACCGGCAAGCGCTCTTCACTTCAGGCATTACCAGCGAGAAGTAAACTCGTTTGCCCTGTCGCCGTGTCCCCACGATGCCTGCGGCCTTCAAGATTGCGACATGCTGCGAAAGGTTAGCCTTGGAAATTCCGAGTTGTTCCTGAAGGTCAGACGCAGCCCAGTCGCGCTTGCCGAGGAAGTCGAGCATCTGCAGCCGTGTTGCATTCGCAAAGGCCTTGCAGATGCTTGCTTGGCGCTCAAAAATCTCCGCCTCAATACCGCGGTGGTTGCGTTTTGTCCGAGTAGCCAATCTGTATACTCCCAAACCTATTCTAATGAGCCGACTCAACTTTGTCCCTTCTTGGTCGCGAACAAAGCAAGGGCAACTTGGCCCATATTCTCGCATCCCCAACCTTTTAATCGAGCATGACCCTTGTGTCGTGATGCTAGCCACCAGCGATAGTGACCTCTGCGACCGCGAGCGTCACAATCTTCTCGATTCGGAAAGCAACAGTATTGGGCACAGTTCGCAGTCGCAGCGGCGGCACATTCGGGTGGGGTCGCTCAAATCATATACATCGGCAAAGAGTCCAACAGCCTCGAACATGTAGAATCTGGCACAATTCACTCAGCGCAAAGCGTCCACACAGAATATCCAGACCCTCGCCGCGAGGAATGGCAAACCAAAATCTTACCTGCTGAAAAAACCGCCGGTAGCTGCCTTTTAATGAAATTGAGCCGTAAGTCCCGCTCAATGCTGATAAGAACACTCGCTGGTCGGAGCCGACCACGCCCTAAAAATCAGAGGCTGCTAAAGTCAATCCTCCACAGACTCGGGATGATCTACTGTCTCGGATTATGAAGCGGTCAGCCTGAGCCCGGAGGAATCCTTTCGGATACTGGAACGAATCAAAGACCCTTTGGTTCGGGTGCTCGTGATCTTGGTAGCGGTTACTGCGATCCGCATCGGGGAGGCGCTAGCTACTTTTCGGCGCAAAATGCGGCGCCCTAAACCCCTGTTTTCGCATTTTCGACTGTAAGTACCGTGCCCAAGTGTACTCTTTTTCTTGACGGAGCTATCCTGAAATGCCTAATATTATTGTATGAGTAGGCATACCACACTCCTCCGCAAGCTCCTTCACGCCGCCCAGATCATGATCCAGGGCGG